>CETC01036324.1_pt1 | contig 17620 bp, 1 predicted proteins | sample 326911 | NCBI WGS metagenome assembly CETC01 (sample SAMEA2622694, study PRJEB7988) | marine metagenome | isolation source: saline water (ENVO:00002010), including | reverse complement strand
GATACTTCATATTGTACTCAATCACATTGTGAGACTAATGACTTATGTTCTCAAACTTGGTGTGTTTCCGATTATAGTTTAGATACAAATTGGTGTAAAAGTACATATACATTATATACAGAGTCCGAATGTATTTCGAATTACGCGGAGGTTATAGCAGATAATGATTTTGATTTCTTATCAACATTTTATACTGTTCCTAAAAGTGATGGAACATATGTTGATGGAAATGGTACTGAATATTTAGATTTAGATGCTTGGATTATTGCATCAGGAACAGCAACCACATGGTTAGGTGATACATTCGACACATATTGTGAAGATACAACTTATGTATCTCAAAACTGGTGCACCAGTGCATATAATTTAGATTCATCTTGGTGTCAGTCTACACATACATTAATACCTGAAATTGATTATGAAGATTATGATTTTGAATTTAGTGCAGGTTATCAGGTAATAAGTTATCCATTAGCCCCTGAGTTTAAAGATAATATAAATACTTCAGCTGAATGTAATTTCTTAACTATTCTTGAAGAATCATTTTCTAATTCATTATCAAATGGTGATTTACTTATTATTGCAAAAGGTGGTACACCTCAACAAATTCTTGGTCCTTATAGTAGTGGATGGGGTTTTGATGAATCCTTTTTATCCTACTTTTCAGATAATCCAGCATCAGGTATAATATTTAAAACTGGTTTTGGTGGAACTATATCTTGGAAATTAAATTCAGAATGTATTCCGGAGGAGGAATAGGATATGGCTAATAATACAAGTTTTTTAGTTGGAACATATAGTATAACAAGTGGAACTGTTAATCCTGGTGATATTATATATGCATATCTACAAGGACAAAATGAATATGTTGCATCTTCAGTAGGACCTCAATCTTTAACTTTTGATGGTGATTCTTGGGAAGATACAAGTGGTGGACAAAATTGTTATCAAAATAGTTGTGCTTCTGGAGAATTTATAATTAAATTTGATTATGATGAATCTTGGGAAGGTAGAACTATTAAATTTGTTGTGGATAGTGTTAACCATGGAATTTTACCACAAGTAGGTGTTGGTGTTAATTCATCACCTAATCAAATAGCTTGTAATAACTTTTTTGCTTGTGATTCACCACAAACTCCAAGTATAACATTTACAATACCTGAACCAACTCATACTTTGAATATGTCTAATTCTAGTACTATTGATATGAATGATAATCAAACTCAAGATTTGACATGGGGTTATAGTGGTGTGGATGATGGTTATGGTAATGATGATTTATATTGGAGTGATGGTGGTCAAACAACAGGTGTATATGTTTCTAACCATACTTGGACAATTAAGAAAAATGGTTCGAATGTAACTGAATCTTCATATTCTGACTTAACAAACAATACTTCTATTCAATCAGATTTAACAATTAATTTTCAACCTGATTTAATTGTTTCAAATATAGAATCTGATCAGTATACGGTTAAATTAAAAAGTAGAGTAACATCATTAAATACATATAATGATGGGTATTGGCATGAATCGGAAAAACAATATACTATTAATGTTGCTAATAATGATTATATAACACCATTAACAGATGTATGTTGTAATCCAACAGCGACAGATTATATTTGTTTAAATACAAATCAAGGTGGGAATACTGATTATTGTACTGCAGGTTGTGATTTTGGTGGGTGTACTGATGGTTTATATACTTCAGATCCCTTGATACTTACTTGTACTACAGATGAGGTTAACGATTGTAATTTTGTTCCCGGTACTCCAGATTTGAATGTTACTTATACTCCTGGTAATACAGTAGTAATTATTGGTGGTGGAACATCTACTGATCCAAATGGTACTGGTGATTTAAGATATTTTAATTATGAAATAAAAAATGAAGCTGGAGCAACCGAAGCTACTTATCAAAAAAGTAATGCTGGAAATTTTACTCACACATTTGGGAGTGCTGGATCAAAAACAATATCATTATATACGGAAGATTATGCTGGATGGACTTCCGAAACTGTAACAACTGATGTTACTATAACAGTTTGTGGTTGTACAGATTCATCAGGCTTTGCTAGTAATTATAATCCATTGGCAAATTTAGAATCAGGTACTTGTCAATATACAGGTTGTATTTATCCTGATGCTGATAATTGGATATGTATTAGTAATCCTGATATATGGCCTTGTGCAGAAAATCCACCAGCTGTTGATGGAACTTGTAGTTCATTAAATGGTATGTCATATTATGCAGATAATCATGAAGATTATTGGGAAAGTTTTGTTTATCATATTGATGATGATGACAGTTGCACTTTTCCACCTGATTATGTAGATCCAGGATATACAACAGTTATTACAAATTATATAGAAGCCGGAGATGATAACTCTCAAACTAATTTTGAAGTTATTCATGGTGAAAGTACTTATACATTAAGTGCACCAGATTTAGATTCACAATTAAAAACAAGAATTGATTCTAATTATAGTGCAAATTTTAAAACATATTTCCCAGAAATTATTCCAGAAATAAAAACCCAAGAATGTCCAACTTATTGTTGGGATGGTTCCAATTCAACAAGTTATTGTACTCAAACAGAATGTAATTCTTGGCACGATGGGTTAATGTTAGATTCAGCTTGTACAGGTTTATGTGATGGTGGAACTGAAGGTGGATGTAGTGCCCTTGATTGTGCATCAGATTGTGCATCTACTTATTGTAATTTATCTGGAAATGATTGTTGTCCAGAAGTAGGAACTGCTGGAGCAGATAGTTGTACTACTGAATCAAGTTGTATTTCTCAATATTCTCAACATTGGTGTGATAATTCAACAAGTAGATGTTGTGGAAGTTGTACTGCAAATGATGGAAGTTGTTGTGCGTCATACTATACATATAATCTAGTTGATGCATCTGCATTAGCTTCTCAATGTTATTCAAGTGGAAATGGGTATTGTGATACCTGTTGTGATTCAGGAGATTGTTCGGATTTTTATGAAGATATATCAACTCAATTTGCATCTGTTCAAATTCCAATATTACTTAAAACTACTGGAGCTGGTACTCCTCAAAATCCAATTCCAGAATATTTTGGGTTTGTTGCTGATGAAAAAGGATTTCTTGATGATGTTCTAAATTTTGATAGTTTAAGTCAGGGAGATCAAATAATTGGTTGGAGATACGATGATGATAATAATAGAATTGCAGGTCCTCCTGCTGTTGCAACTGTTTCTTTTTGTCCGGCCGGAGCAACTGTATCTGAAACATCACCACAGGGTCAGGCATGTGGAACGGGGAGTTATACTTGTGTTAATGATGAGAATATTGGTCCAAATGGTGAATATAGATGGATGATAACTGGAATCTGTAATAATCCCACTACATTGAAAGAATTAATTCCTGGAAGAGGATATGTTATTTTAACTAATAATAGTGGAAATCTTTCTTTCATTAATCCTGATTAAAAATATGCAAATATTTTATACTTTTGATATTTATAAATGTAGAATTATATTTATGTTAAATGGTTTATAGGAGACTAATTTAAATGCCAGTTCAACCGATACCAGAAGAGGTACAAGCCCAAATAGAAGCCGTATTAAATTATACAACATATACGGATGATGAGATTGGTGCTAATATTGTAGAAAGTGGTTATCCCTCTTTATACAATACTATATATGGCACAGGAATAACTAATCACTTTGAAGTAAAAATATATGTAGATGGTGAATTATCAACTGTTTCTAATGAGGGTCAAAATGACAAATTTTTTATATTTGCTCCTGCAACTAAACATAGTAATCAACTTTTATTGAGGAGTAGTTGGCCAACATCACCAGCTGAAGCTGGTAGTACCTCCCTAGCAGATTATTCAGTAGGTTTTCACCTAGATGAACAAAATATTAATTCATGGGTACAGATTTATATATGGGATGCTTCATCTGAAACAATTTATAAGGCTGCCGGTGAATTTAATTCAGTTGGTAATTACGGGGTTGCTTTAGGTGAGTTTGGTAATGGTGCACCTATATATGCAGAAATTGAACAAGAACAAGGTGCTTGTGAAATTATAATAAATGAATTTTTTAAAGCTGATTTGAATCAGCCTGGAAATATTATAATTCCTGACTTTATAGAATTACAAAATACATCTGCAGATACAATAGATTTATCTAATTGGTGGATGGTTACACCTTCAGGTGCTTCAAAATTAAATCCAACATATCCAGCAACTACTCAAGATGATTATGATCCTGGTTATAATCCAAATTCAGATGCATCATGGAATGGATTTGTAAAAGAATCGACAATATCTCCTGGTGGTTATTTCTGGGTAATATCTAATGAAGATAGTGGATTAAATAACAATGGTGTATTTTTACCAGCGGATGGTCCAGAAATATCTATACAAGATTATGTAACACATACTGGTGATTGGAGTTGTGGTGTTTCTGGTGGTTCATTCAATCAGGGAAATTGTTTTGAAATTACAAATCCTATAACTTGGAATAATGTTCATACAACTTATACATCTTTTGAATTACCGAATATATTAACTGGTGAACCTAATGATGGTTATATAGAATTGTGGAATGGAGATCCTGAAGATGGTGGAACAATGCATTGTAAAATTGAATATGAATTGTGGGGAGTAGGACTAGGTGATACAGGACATTCATATGAATATGCAGGTGATACGGATATATCAGATGATACACAGGATATAGAAGAAATTAGAGCCAATGTCAATAATGGTGGATTTTGGAGAAAGGCAATTGGATATGAAGAATATATAGATTGTATTGACAATGCGGATTGTACAGGTATTCCCGATGGAGTTATTTTAGATAATGATGGTAGTGGAAATATAGAAGAATATTTTAATCCTTCTTTTGAATTAGATGGTTCGGATGATAATATAGGATTTCGTTTTCCAGATTGGTGGATAGATGAAATTGGGTTATCTCGGTTAGATTATAATTTTGGTGAAAATTACGCAACACCTCTCTCGGAGAATAGTACGGCGGTTTTGTTAGTAACAGGCTGTACTGATGTATCAGCCTGTAATTATGATACATATGCAACAGTTGATGATGGTAGTTGTGAATACTTAGCAACATATCAATGTACAGATTCTAATGCATTAAATTATTATGATTCTATAACAACTATTTGTGATCCAGGACCTTGTACCACAGATCCATCTAGTTGTGTAAATACATGTACTAATTCTGATAGTTATGTACAAAATTGTTGTGAATTTCCAGCTGGACTTCGTATTACACCTTCTTCAAGTTATGCACAATTTGATGTTTATTTATATCCAAGTTATGCATTTGATAGATTAGAAAATGTTCAATTTTCAAATTTAGTTGTTACTGCAGGAACAACTGGTACTGGTACAGTAACTATAGAACACGATGGTTCGGATGGTGAAAATGCAATAATAAATTTTGAAAGAGCTACTGATGATTATAAATCTGGTTATGGTGGTGTTTATTCATCTACAAAGAGGCTTGTATATGTAGTTTGGTATGATAGATCAGCTATGTTGGAGATGGGTTTAGAAGGTGAAGAAATGTGTATCGTCAAACTTGGGGCTGATGAGAATGGTACAGAGGGAACATATATAAGGTATACAGATGTAGATGCACCAAATACTTATTCTAATGAATTGTTATATCCATGTCAAGATAATGCATCTTGTGCTGATGATGAGTATAATTTTCATTCAAGTTCAAAAGTATGTTATACTATAGATTGTAATGGTGATGTTAATGGTTCAGCTACCAGAGACACTTGTGGTGTTTGTTCAGGTGGTTTATCTGGTCATATCGCTGATAGTGACATTGATTCATGTGGTATTTGTTTTGGAGACGGAACTTCTTATTGTTTTAATGGTGGTACATGTGTTGATGGTACTTGGGATTCATATGTTTCATCTGGAGATGAAGTTAATTATAATTATGGTGCAAATCCAGGAACTTGTACTTGTGCTGTTAATGATACTTATGCAGGACAATTTTGTCAATGTTCTAATTCGGTAACTTGTTCTGGACAAGGAATAGTATCTTCTTCTGGAAATTGTCATGGTTTAGATTGTTGTTCTTGTACATGTAATGGTGACGCGGCACCATCAGAAGATGGTTATTGTAATGATGGATCTGGTCCACCATATTGTGAAACACAATATGATTGTACACCAACTTGTGGTGGTAGTTTAACAAATGATGTTTGTGGTGTATGTGACGGTGATGGAACTCAAGTTGGTGGAAAAGATACTGAATATAGTATTGGACAAGATGTTGGTATAGGAGATGAAGGTGTAAATATAGGATTAACTTGTACTTGTAATGGTGAAGTGGTGGATTATTGTGGAATCTGTGGTGGTTCAAATACAACAGCATGTGTTGCTGCTGGAGATTCTTGTACAGCATTTCAAGATACAGATTGTGAAGGAACAAATTATTATACAGTTGGTGAATGTGATGCTTGTGGAGAATGTTTTACAACTTCTGGAGAGGCTGGAAGTAATCCAACATATTGTTACGCTAATGGATTAAGTTGTTCTGCACCTCATGCAGATAGTGAATGTTTAGCAGATTCTTGTGATGATTGTAGTATATGTGGTGGAAGTAATACATTACCAAATGACTCTGGTTCATATACTATAGATGCACAATGTGATTGTGATGGAAATACATTTGATCAATGTGGTGTATGTGGTGGTGATGACACATCTTGTGTTGTAACTTGTACAGATGTAAATGCAAATAATTATGATGCTGGAAGTTGTACACAATATTCAGATCCATTTGCAAGTGGTTATTGTATTGTAAGTGGAAGTTGTACATATCAAGCCTTGGAACAAAGTTGTGGTAATAATGCATTTGGTGGAACTGGAGATGCAACTTGTGATGGAAGTTTACTTTGTTGTAATGGTTATAATAGGTATTGTGATGGAACTTCAGGATATACAACAGATAATACAGGAGAATGCAGACTCTCGGATGGAAGTACTTGTACTTATGGTAATGAGTGTTGTGGTGGTGTTTGTGTTAATGGTACATGTTCAGGACCACATGCAGATGATGGTTGTATAATTGCTTCTCAATTACCTTGTTCAGCTGATAGTAGACCTTATGATGACACAATTGATGGTATTTATGATCAACAGATGGGAGCGGATACGACTAATAATAGGGGTTGTTCTGATGCACCACCTATAGGAGATTCTAATCCAACCATAGAATGGAATAATTCAGTTTCTGATTGTATTAATCGTAATCCAGCTGGACAGCCGGATTCTGATTCACAACCAAATTGTAGACATGATTTACATTATGTTGATGCACTAGGTAAAGGATTTTATGTTTGGGGTGTATGTATGTTTGAGAGAGCTGGTGTCGATGGTGCAACAACACCAACAGTTGCCAATGCTTGTTGTAGTAAAGATAGATTTAATAATTCACTAGCGTTTTGGGATTCAGATCCTACAGATGAGAACCCACCATTAAATTATACTGTAAGTGATTTTCCTAGAACTCAAAATGATTGTGCAGAAGGATATTTCTGTGATGAATGTGGTGTATGTAGAAATCCACAATGTGCTGCTGATACAAATAAAACTTATTATACACAGAATCCATGTCCAGCTGGACAGGAACCTCAAAATGAATATTGGAACTCAACTTGTTTAGATCCTTGTAATGTACCAAACGGAAGTAACACGACAGGATGTATGGATAGTGATGCTTGTAATTATGATGCAACTGCAGATTGTAACCCTGATAATGTTTGTACATATCCTGGTGGACAAGCGGTAGATGGAGACTGGACTAATTCAGCTGCATATGGTTCAATATGTGATTGTGATAATACAAGTGTTTGGGGTTGTGATGCAGTTTGTGGTAGTGGTAAAGAATGGGATGTCTGTGAGCAATGTGCACCAAATGCAAGTTCACAAACTTATTTTAATGATGATACTATCAATACTGATATAGGATTGTGTGATGATATTTATGGATCTTGTCCAACCGATTATAGTATGGGTTGTGATGGAGAATGTTATTTAGACACATATTTAGCTGATGATGGACATAGTGAAATATTAACATCTTATCCAGGATTGTTAGACTCTTGTGGTGTGTGTGCTGGTAACAATTCAACTTGTGCTGGTTGTGGAAATGCACAAGCTTGTAATGTAGGTTCATATACTTTTGATTGTACATACGCATCATCAAACAATGGTTCGGCAGATGCCTGTTGTACTTGGCCAACCGCTCCATATGATTGTAGTAGTAATTGTTGCACATCTGGAAATACTGATCCTTCTTGTGATTATCATGGACAAGATTATGTAGTAGATTGTGCAGGTGCATGTAATGGAAGTAGTTTAGTTAATCATTGTGGAGTTTGTAATGATGGTGGTACTGATACAGCATTAACTTGTGAATCTGCAGGTTCTGGTGAAGCCGGGGATTATTGTGGAGACACAAATTATTGTCCAAATCTGTCAACCGGTGAAACTTATGGTTCTTTTATAGCTCTAGAACAATGTCCAACTTTAGATGTTTGTCTTCTTTGTGATGGGGGTGGATATGCTGATGCCACAGCTTGTGGAGATACTTCATATTCTGCAACTTTTGGTGGAGGAACATACGAAAATTATTGTTGTGATTGTGATGGAAACCTTTGGGATTGTTGTGGTATCTGTGGTGGAGATGATTCTGATTGTGATGGTGAATGTGGTCCTTGTGGTTTAGGAATTGCAGAGGGTGCATGTGATTGTGATGGAAATATAGAAACTGATTGTGGATGTGGTGCAACTGCATCATTAGATTGTGTAAATGCTGGTGCTGAACACCAATATTGTGATGATACAACATATTGTCCAGATACAGATTCAGATGGAAGTGTTACTTGTGTTGAACAAGCTTATTGGAATAGTGGTACACCATATTGTGATTGTGCTGGAAATGCCATAAACGGATATTGTAATGGTGATGGTAATACTTGTAATGGAAGTACAACTGACGCTTGTGGTGTATGTGGTGGAGATGGTTCTAGTTGTTGGGATTGTATGGAAGTTTCAAATGGTAATGCATTAACAGATATTTGTGGAAATTGTGTAGGGGGAACTTCGGAGTTATTATGTCCAGATGGTTCATCCGGTGGAACTTGTTCTAATGTAGCTTCTCAAAGTTATTATGTAGATTGTGCTAATGTGTGTACTCTTGGAACAGCTGCTGGTTTGGATTTAGATGATAACTCAACAGGAAATTCTTATCCTGCAGCATTGGATGATTGTGGTGTATGTTCAGGTGGTAATAGTGGTCATGTAGCTAATTCAACTGCAAACAGTTGTGGTGTTTGTCCAAATGGTAGTTGTATAGATCCTACAGGTTTATCTAATGGACAAGAAGCTTGTGGTGATACTTTTAGTTATCCAGGCTCGGTTGGTACACATAATGGTATTACTTGGACTTACGCTAATTCTACCGATTGTGAGTCAGTTTGTTTTGGATTTAGTGAAACACATACTTATCCCAATAATTCGGGTGAAGGTTGTTGTGATGTAACAGAATTAAGTAATTGTGGTATATGTGATGCAGCTGATAATGTTGCTTCTACATATCCAAATCAATGGAATGGTTCTTGTGATTGTTATGGTGATGTAGATGGAACTGCTAATTGGGATGATTGTCAAATATGTTCAGGTGGTAATACTAATCATGTTGCTAATAGTGATTTAGATTTTTGTGGAAATTGTCATAGTGGTCCTCTTGATAATCATGGTTATACTACTTGGAATCAAAATTGTGGAGTTTACTTTAGATTTAAGCATTCAAGTGTAGTTATAAATACTACAACGATGAAAGGTTCTGTTGATATAGAAATAAAAAGAGGTACAAATGATGTAACTGCTTTACGGGGTATAAATTTAGAATTTGATAGTGGAACTGAATGTGGTTTAATGGGTTGTACTAATACTGAACATAACAATTCAAGTACTATTACTTTAAATGGTGATGATACGGATGTTATTAATTTACCATCTAATTGGGTGTGGACAGCCGGTGACAGTGATGAATTTACTATAATATCACCAGGAGCTTCTGATGATTTGGTTGCAAGTGATACTTGGTCTAGATTAGTAACTTTAAATTTCAATATTGATGAAAGTGTTTTATCATCAACTGGTAAGTTTGAATTTAATTTTAATGTTAGTACGGGTGCAGCAAATCATACTATTCAAGATGCAAATGGTAATACATTCCCAGCATTAAATGAAACATATCCAGCAATTTTCTTTGAAAGTGATGGAGCTACAAATGAGGATATGTGGGTTTCTGAACGAATTGGTTGTATGGATAGTTTGGCTATAGATTGTGATTCTCAGGGTTGTGGTTGTAATCCAGTTTTTGATACTTGTGTAGAACATTCTAAAGTTTCATATTGTACTTATCCAAGTGTGGATTCAATTAATGTTTATAGTGGTGGTTTGTGTTCTGAAGATAGTGTAACAATATGTTATAGTGATGAACAATGTACAGGAACTTGTGATGTTTCAACTGATATATCATTGATACATGAAGTTAGTGCAGATGATATTGATAATATTTTATTATCATATACTGATGGTTATGTATGGCATCAAAATCACAAACATAGATTTGAATTTACAACAACTAATTTAGATGCAGATGTATCTTATTGGACTTCTAATCATAGAGATGTTGAAAAAATATTATATTACAGATCTACTCCAGGTTCTGGTGGATGGACATTAGTTCCAAATTCCACAGATTCTATTATTTATTCTATTGGAGGTTTGAGTGAAGTTTATGATAATTCAAGTTTAGTTTGGGATTATAATTCAGTAGGTTCAACCAAACCTATATCAAGTGGTGAATATAAATTAAATGTTAGATGGCCTAAAACATCACTTAATGCATCAGCTAAATCAGAACAAAATTTTGTTTTTCAAATAAATAAACAGGGTTGTAGATCTAGTGCTCAAAATAATACTTGTGATTATGGATATAATCAATATGCAGATATAGATTGTGGTGGTACTTTAAATGGTAGTGACTATGAATCTTGTTGTCAAAAATCAGATTATTTATCTACTTGTTGTTATTTGGATGAAGATGATACCTGTGGAATTTGTCCTAACTCTGAAACTTATAATACATTGGTTGATACTTGGCAAGATACAGATGGAGATGGGTTGGGTTGTGCGAGCTCTTTAACACAAATTTGTCCAAATGCATCACCCGCAAGTGGTTTTTATACAGCTGATCAATTAACTAATTGTAATGAAGGTTCAGGTTGTTTAGAATTGGGTGAAGCTTGTATATGTGATGAAAGTAATGGTTTTTATAGAGATGAACTTTGTTGGGTAGATGGAGATTATACTTCTTGTGTTTCTGAACCAGGAACAACTTTAGCAGATGACTGTGGAGTTTGTCCAAATTATACATTAGCTAATGTACTTACAAGTACTACATTAATTGATACATCTTCATTTGATGTATATTATAATAATTCTGCAGATTGTGCAGGTATATGTTATGATGGATTTAAACCAATTCAAGAAATTAGTGGTTTGTTAGATAGATGGCCATTGTTAACGGATGTAACATCTTTTAGTGGACTCAATGATTTAACTATTGATGGTACTGGAGTCACATTTGATAATGGTGCAATAATATCGGAAACTACGGATACCATAGTAGGAAGTAATTTAAGTTCTATGGGGGATTGTGATCCATATACTTATAGTCTTTCTAGACCATATGATAATTGTACATTTCCAAATATAAAAACATTTTCTTATTGGTATTCATCAGCTGATCCTCAAGTACATATATCAACCGAATGGAATCATGCATCTGTAGAAGATTTTGATCACGAAATAAATATAGGTTATAAAAATAATGATAGAATTGAAATAAGATGGACAGACGCAACTCATAATAACACAACAGGTTCTCCTGTTATACTAACATCAGAAAGAGCTATAAATGTTGAACCTTTTATTTCAAGTCCTATTACAGATGATAATTGGCATCATGTTGTAGTATCTATTATTGATTCTACTTATTGTTCTACTAATCCTACAATAAATACAATTGTTGGTGATATTGATTGTGCATCATATGTTACTGGTACTGATTATAAATTTTTAATTTGGGTAGATGGTGTTAATTTAACACCAAATTCACAACCTACACCATTTAATAATATGAGATTTCATCATAATTTAAAAATTGCTACCGGTATGGGAAGTGGTTCAGGAGGTGGATGGATTGGTAAATTTAAAGAATTAAGATTATATAATAAACCACTTGAAGTTGGTGAGGTTAATTCATTAATGATTGGAACTGGTGGTGTAATGATTGGAACAACAGGACATACATTTGGTGCTTATGATGATGAGTGTAATGTTTGTTCGGATGGAGAATCAGGACATACCGCAAATGAAAATAAAGATGATTGTGGTGATTGTCACACACCAGGTATTTCTGGTCACTGGGGAACTGCAAGTAGTGATGGAAATAATGATTGGAATTCTAATTGTGCAGATTGTCATGGAACTCCTAATGGTGACAGTGATTTCTTAACAGATGCTTGTGGTGTTTGTACCTGTGATGATGGTGGTAATTGTACAAATTTAGATGGTGTTGAAAATACTAATTTACCTAATGTTGGAACTTGTGTTGAAGAAACACCAAATGCTGGTATGTCTTGTTTACAATTTGATTTTGCTCAAAGTGGATATGCTCCTGAAATTAGTGGTTGTGGTGTAGATACTATTTCAAGTGATTGTTTTGTAGTTGGACCAGATGCTGGTTGTAGTGGTATATGTTTTGTTGATCATGCATTAGATGATATTGGTCAGTGTTGTGCAGATGGTTCAAAAATATTAGTATATCCTGATTATGATTTAACATCATATTCATCACCTGGAGTAATAGGTTCAGGTGAATGTTGGTTAAAAGAAGGTTCAGATTATAGTGGATGTACTGGTGAAGTTGGATTTTGTTTAGATGTAGATTGTTATAATCCGGCTGGTATTGTTGATTCAACTTATTGTAGTACAACTTGTACATCAACTTGGATAACTGCTAAACCTTTAAGTGTGTGTAATCCAAGTCTTCCTGGTATGGAACAACCACCAATATATTGGACTGGAACTATAATAAGTTTGGGTGAAGAACAAGTTTCACCTGAAGGTTATCCATATAATGAAGGAGACGGATTTTTAGAAGAAAATGAATTTTTATATTATATAAATACTGATATATGTCTTGGTTATTTTGATGCTTGTAATGAATGTTTTTCTGAAGAATATTTAAATGATAATACTTTAGACATAGAAGATGTCTATAATCAAGGTGTAACTTGTAGTGGATATTGTTATGATGGTTTTAAAGAAGATTCTTGTGAATTATGGATGGGTAGTGCAAATGATTCCCAATGTAGAGATCCTCAATGTATAGATTTTGGTTATTGTGATGATGCGTCTGGAGATGATTATGATAATTGTTCTGGTAGTTGGGTTGAATATACATTTCCAGATGATTATATTGAATTTGTATTGGCAAATTTTTCATCTTATCCACCTTTAATTCCATTAGATGGTGTAACACTTGATTTATTACCTGAAACTGAAAACTATTTATCAGATGCATGTTCACCATCAGATTGTTCATCAGGTAATTGTATTCCTTCAAATTTAAGTTGGAACTCTAATTGTACAGGTTGTACTGATGGTGAAGCTAAATCTACTTCTTATAATGAACCTTGTAAGACAACAAATGGTATAACTGCTGGATGTTTATTTGACGATGGTAGTTGTTTGTATGATAAACCATCAATAACAGTTAGTGAAACTTCATATACAGGACCAAATGGAGAAGTTATTCATGGAGTAGTTCAAAATGATATTATAACTGAACCAATTCAATTTGATATACAATTTAAAGGTGATAATTATTTTGAAGGTTTTGGTTTAACTATTAAAAGAAGTCCAGATAATTCTACTTGGTATAATGCAAATTTAGAAGCAATATCCGAAAACACGGGAACAGAAAATGAATTTTATTTTGAAGATTGGTTCGAACCTGAAACAATGGGTGATTATAGTTGGCCATTGGTTGCTGGTGAAAATGTAATAACTTTAAATTATAAAGTAGAATTAACTGGAGTTCCAGCATTACAGGAAAAAATAAGTGATACAATTCAAGTAAATATATTAAAATCTTCACCTTCTATTGATATTTTAACACCTAATAGTAGCGGTACATCATATTCATCTCATGATTCAATTCCAATTCAATTAGATTATAATGGATTATATACTAATGATAGCTTTATTTCAGAAAATGAAATACAATTTAGAATTATAAAACCAAATGGTGGGATATTATTATCTCAAGAATTATTACCTATAGATGCTCATGTTGATTGGGATGGTAGTGGTGAACAGGCAGGTTATTTTTATTGTCCATTGGATGCTCCATATGGAAATGATACAAATTATTATACAAGTGGAATCCATATACAATTTTCGGATGGACCTACTTGTAATTCTGCGTGTGTAAGTCCAACGGGTGATTTTGCAACTTGTGTTGAATATCACAATATATATACTAATTTGGGATATAGATGGGGTTATTTATGGCAAAATGTGTGGGATGGTGAAGATGGAACATATACACTTGAAATAGAATATCCTAAAAATTTATATTCTTGTGATGATAATTCGTATTGTGGAAATGACGCGGGTGATTACGCTGAATGTATTGATGATACTGATGAATGTACACCTAGTATTTTAGCTTCTACTACTTTTGATTTAACAATAGTTACAGGATGCATTGATGCAACATCTAATGGTTATGATGGAGCTTGTAATTGTGTTAGTTGTGCACCACATGAATGTTGTGTTGACGCTTCGTATACTTCTTGTTCAAATGGTGAAGTTTGTCCAGATGGTGAGTCTTGTGTACCATCACCATTAGGTGATATATGTCAACCAACAGTTTGTTTTGAATCTGGATTTTATAATCCATATGCAAGTGTCGGATTTTGTGCAGATGACGAGTCACATTGTCACGATGATAGTGATTGTGGTGCAAGTACTTGTACATTTGATTGTGAGTATCCTGTTCCTGGATGTACTGATAATGGTGAAATGCAACCTGGTAGATGTGTAACTTCAGGTGGTGTTGTGACGGGTACAAATTGTCATACAAATAGAAATTATTCATCTGTTGATGAATGTCATACTTTATTGGATAATACCCATTCTTGTGAAGCTCAATGGGATACTTTTGTGAATCCATTTTTTGCATATGGAAGTCCACAACCAGGTTTCACTCCAACTAATTATAATGCAGATGCAACTTATAATGATGGAACTTGTGATGGTTATGGTCCTATCTGTATATATGACGAAGCATTAAACTTTTATGCAAACACAGATATAACAGGGTGGAATGTAGTACAGAGTGATTGTGTGGATGAAAATGGAAATGATATATTAATAGCTGATGTTTATACTGAATTAGCTAGTCAAGGTTTGGTGACTTGTGCAGAACCACTTAATGGTTTATCTACCTGTGGTCAATCAGATTGTACTATAACTCCTGAAGTTATGGCATCGGCTGGTTTACTTAATTTATTAGATTCAGCAACTGATGGTGGTGAAAATGATTGTGTTTATGGATTTACATATAAAATAGGATATGAAATATTTTTATTAAGTGGTGGTGATACTTTGGGTGAAGCTACATTGGAGCATAATGGTTATGTTTTCTTGTATGATGTAAATGGTAATGTTATATATGATAACTTACAACAGAATAGTGAAATTCCATTATTAATTAGGAAACCAAGACCATATACAGGAGATTTCGGTGGAGGTCCTGCAGGAGCTGTATTGAAACTTTGGGTTGAGGGACCAGCTGTTGGTGATACAGGTGTTTCTGCTAAAGATCAAGTTAAATTGATGCCACCTTATAATGGGGAACCTGGATTTCCTATAACATCTTCTCATAATGGTGTTCAATGGACTTATGATGAAACAGCTCTTGATAATACTGTATATGATGATGATTTATGTACGGAAGCCGATAGTGATTGTAGTGGTTCACCTGACAATCCTATTTATATTAGAATTCCAGAATATGATGTAACAGCTGAAGGTGTTTTAGAAGATGAGTCACATAAGTTTTCTGTTACTTTGACAGATCCACAAACCTATGGTGATGGACAATATTTATCTGTTACAAAAGATTTATATATAACATATATTAGAAATAATTATTGGAGTTATGATGTTTATAATGAAGATGAAGGACCTTTAACATTAACATATAATCCTGAAGGTGATGAAAGTAAGGATATGCTTATTGATGTTAATCAAGTATTTGGTGATGATGTAGATTGTTCCAATCCTTCTGATTGTATAGATCCTTATACTTTTACTTTACAAGATTTAGATAGTGATTTATTTATAGTTGATCTTACTATAACACCAATTACAGGTTTACAAGGAGCATTATCTGCTGAACCCACACAATGGATATATGATAATGCTCATTCTACAGGTGGAGGTATTCAACAAGAAAATTCAATACAATTTGTAGTAAATGATACAGGTACTAATTCACCAGCAGGAACTTATAGTGTCAGACTTGTTGCTTCATATGCTAAAAATACTCACTCCACATATGAAGATATAGTTTATGATTATATGTTGGATAGTTGGTGTACTGATAATTTAGCTAACGATGGTGATGGTATATGTAATGGTTTTGAGTCTGGACATATAGTTCATAATACACCTTTTATTGTTTATCCTCAAGAACAATTTATATATACATTTAATGTTATTATTGTTGATACTAGAGGCCCTCAGGGTGAACCTATTTGGAGTGAAGTTGAATCATTTGGTATTTCACCTGATACTTGGAATTTTAGACCTTCAGGTGGAGATGGAAGATCTTGGTTACGTAAGGATATTGATGCGGTAGAAGGTATTCCAGAACAAGCAAATATATCAGCCGGTTTTGGTAGAACTGAATATAGTTATGATTTTGAGACTGGAAATGTAGATTTAAAATGTATTGTTGATGCAAATACAATTAATCTAATTGAATTTGGTTATTCACAATCACAAGCTTTAAATGTTTTTAATTTATTTGATGCGGCTAGTTATGAAGTTGCAGACAATTTATATAGTGAAAATGGAAGTGGTTTAGTTTATGATGATGAAGGTTATGGATTTTGTTCGGAAGATTCAATAGTAACATGGACAGATGATTCCGGAGTACAATGTACGGGTGATAATATTCCTGAAGGATGTAATCCAGATTATGGAACTGTTTATAATGATGTGGATTGGAGTGGTGAAAGTTGTCAAACTAATGATGAATGTCAAGTAGATGGGGTTGGGGGAACATGTATACCATGGCAAGAAGGTGTAGATGGTAGTTATGATTTTTATGATGAACCTTTTGTTAACATAAGAAATCAATTTCCTCAAATATATACTGATGGTTACTGGAGTGATCAACTTAATTGTTTCTCATTTTTGAG
>CETC01069019.1_pt1 | contig 17637 bp, 21 predicted proteins | sample 326911 | NCBI WGS metagenome assembly CETC01 (sample SAMEA2622694, study PRJEB7988) | marine metagenome | isolation source: saline water (ENVO:00002010), including | reverse complement strand
GATTCCCCCCACCTCCACCATCTTTTTATATTTTATTAACTATTTACCATTATGAGCGACATACACAAAAATTGGAAAGAATTTCTTATAAATGAGGCTGGTTTAGCAAAGATTAGGCAAGACATGATTGATTATGACACAGCCTTTATTACAGCATTTCGTGGCGATATAAATGACAAATCTATGTGCGTTTATGTGCCTCCTGATGAAGAAGAAATAAAAGAAAGATCTAGGATGGGTAGAAAAGGCGTCACAAACCGAAAAAGCAATAAAGATCTTTCGGCTTATCTTCTTAGTCAAGGGTATGGTATAAAAAATGTACAAGGATCTTATATTGAAAACTTTGGCTCTATAGACCCCAACAAAATACCTAGAGAAGTAAAAGAAAACAGCTTCTTTGTTACCAACCTGAATAATGATCCAGAATTTTTTGAACAAATTATAAACTTAGGGAAAAGATACTGCCAAGATTCAGTTATTCTCATTCCTAAAGGTGAGGAAGCTTATCTTTATGGTACAAATAAGACCTATCCCGGTCTAGATCAAAAAGAAACTGTTGGCAAGTTTATGGGCGGTGAAACTGGAGAATTTATGTCTCGTATCAAAAGTCGACCATTTGTTATGAGAGAACAAGAACAAACGAAAACTTACGAAGATCTGCCCGGAAAACAAAGGCAGGCAGTAAAACTGATAGCAAAACGAGTTGGAAATGCAATAAAGCGAATGACGGAGGAACAATGAAAGTCGGAGATTTTGTCAGAAACAGCCACCATGGACTGCAAAGATATGGAAAGGTGATAAAAGTATTAGAAAACTTCAAAGGAGATAGTTGGACTTACTTTGATGTAGAGTGGGTTGATGATGAAAGATACCAAAAAGCTGTTAGAAATATAGAAGAAAAATCAAATAGAAAATACGAGCCAGAATACTATAGAGCAGACCAAGTGCAAACATTAGACCTTAACAAAACACTAAAAACCCTGTTAAAATTACAGAAGAATGCGGAGTAGCACAAAGGTAGTGCAGGAAGCTGTTAACTTCAAGGTTGCAGGTTCGAGTCCTGCCTCCGCAGCCATGCGAGATTTTAATGTATAGTAGTGATGTAGAATTAGTTAGAGATTGGACAAGAGACCATGCAGAATACTGCTCCAAAATTTGGAGTGTTGATTTCGATTTAGAAAAATATGACTCTGAAGTTCAAACCTTTTACATTAGAGATTTGCAAATACCCGGAAGAGAAGAGTTGCAATTTAGACACCTTTTTGAGCTAGAAGAAAAGATACAGACTAAGTTCGGGAAGAGATATAAGGTTGGTATAATATATGAACAAGTTCCACCCGAGTAGGAATTGTCTTTTTTGTAAAATGCAAACTATTTATTACGCTAGTTTATGCTAGCACATGCATGTTAATATAGCAAATTAAAACATTTTAAACCTATAGGAGAAATAATAAAATGGCAGATAAAGTAAAATATAATGCAGAGGTCGACCTCGCTGGTGGTGTTACAACAACGACAGTAACAACATCTGGAAAATTAACAGTTAACTCAGGGGGTATGGAAGTTGCATCAGGAGTTTCTTACTTTCTTGGAGGGTTTGTTTTCCCACAAGCCGCCGCAGAAGCGTTAGCTGCGGATAATAATGCTATCAGCAACGCAAACATTTCTGCTCGCGTTATGACTATTGCAGCAAGTGGTGCACACACAAAGGCTACTCCAGATGGTGAAAACTTAGTTACCACACTAGGGTTGACAACAAATAATGATTGTGCTGATCTTAGTATTATCAATACGGCAACAAACGCTGCACACTTTTTGACAGTTAGTGCCGGATCTAATGTTACTATTGTTGGAAGCCCTATCGTCTACGCAAGGCAAGATGATACAGGAAATGACACAATCGGTTCCGCGTTGTTCAGAGTTAGAAGAACTTCTGCTACTGCTGTAACAATTTACCGTATTGCTTAAGTAATATTGAATTACCAAATAAAAGGCAGCCTCGTTTGAGGCTGCCTTTTTTGTTATACATAATATATAAATAAATAGTATTTGTTATAGATCTGCGATATCTTCTAAGTCCATATCGTCATCTGCTTCCATATCGGGCTCTGGAGAAACACCCGGATCAATCTCTGGCTTTTCGACATTTGCAGACATTTCATCTTCAAATTGTTGAAAATACATATCTAAATTCATCAACAATCCATCATAAAAAGCTTCTATATCTTTTGGGTTGTGAAGTGTTTTGTATGCATCAATTATCTGTGTTTGTATGCCTTTAAAAACTGGATAGGAAGCATCGCGACCGGTAAGATCTTGACCTGGAATTGTGAATTGTTCTTTTTCAATCTCTTCTGGGTCTTTTCTGATGTCTTGCATATCTTCTGGGTTATCTGCTTCTATATCGACATCGATATCTTCCGACAACGATGCATTATCTTTATCATCCAAACTCATCAGAGGCTTTAGAGCGTTTTCAACATTTACCAAAATGTGTGCTGCAAAAGAATCTCTTTGTTCTTTCCCACTTGCCAACCCCTTGTATCCATCTTCTAATTGAGTCAAAATTTTATCAAATAAAGCATTGAGTGTATTGAGACCAGTGTTATTGTACGGGGCGTTCCTTATATCCCCAACTTTTGCTTCTTGCACAAGAGATCTAATAACCAACCTTAATCTGTCTTTTTCAGACACAAATTCTTTCTTACTTCTTTTAGATTCTACAATATGTATTGCTTGCCGCACAAGCTTTCGAAGTCTAATTTCTTCTACAATCTGATCTCTTTCAATATACATCTTTTATCTCCTTAATACTTTAAATAGTATTAATTATTTGCTTTTGCCTCACCTTGAAGTCCATCTGGTTCCATATAAGGAGGAAATTTAGGTTTTTTATTTCTTGAGTCTCTTTTAAACATCTTCCCAGACCCACCCTCAACAGAACCTCCGGGGGAGCCTGCCATGGCAGAAATCTCCAATACACTTGGGTTAACAACAAATATTGTTTCAAAACCCTCAGAAAATTGCATAGGATCCCACAGTATGTCAAATGAATTCAAAGCCTCAGACAAGCAAGCATCAGAATAACCTATTGTATCCACATCATATGAACCATTAACTGATGTATGCCACACAGATTCTTCGTTGATCGTAAAGGCATATACATTTTTTCCCATAGCCTCGGCAACATATTTGTTTAAAGTTAAATACATTGGAGAAAAATCCTCACTAAGGTCTTCGTTTGTTCCAAAATACCATGTTTCACCAACAATGCCCTCTTCCATAGCACCGCCACCAGCGGGTGCACTTTTTAAATCAGGATCCCCTTTTGTTATACCTTTTCCGCCACCTGTTTCTTTGTTAGCTCCCTTGTTAGCTGCATCTATAGCCTGTTGCCACTGATCTTTATAGTCGTCTTGTACATCTTTTGTTGTACGCATGCGGCTTTCTTCTTCTATCACCTCTTCAATTAGCCGAAAGAAAATGGGGAGAGTGATGTGCTCTACAACTTCTTCAGTCTCACTCTTTATACCTAATATCTCTAACACATCCTCCGGGCTAACCCCATTCGGTAAAAACTTGGCGGTTGCTAATTCACCGCTTTCTAATGCTGCTCTAAAATCTGTTGCGCTTAGTTCTTCTCCAATTGGATTAAACGCATATTTCATAGGATCTAAAACCCTGACACCTTCTTTAGCATATTGCTGAACATTTTTAGCAAATCTGCTTTGATCTCCACCTTTTGTGCTAGTGCCAAGCACAACCATTTCTCCGGGTTTTGATGTTTTTTCTACATATTCATAAGCAGACCTAACAGGAGATGGATGAGGAGATTCAATAATTTCTATATTTTTAAGACCAAGTTTGTCTAAATAAAGATTCCATATAGCAATAGAATCTTGTTGAGATATATCTACACCACTAGGTGTTTGTCTGGGCTTTGGCGACACCATAACAATAACACGATCAGCATTATCAGCATAATGCCTCACCATATCTAGGTGTCCTCTATGCGGTGGCTTGAATGCGCCGGGAACGATAGCGACTGTTTCAGAAATACCCTTAGCCTCATTAACTCTAGGTATTTTTACGCCCCTTCTACCAAATCTAAACAAGCCAAGAATTTGATTGATTGGAGCAAAGTTACCAGTAAACTTATAAAGTTGACCGTCATACTCGAATACAAACCCTTCGGCAACGGATGTAATATTGTCTAAATGCTTTATTTTTCGCAACTGTTTAGACAGAATTTCATGTGCCATCTCTTGACCTGCACCTTGATATGCCTGAATCGATTTTATTGCTGTTTGTACTTCACTTTTAAGGCGAGCGAGTTCCTTAGCATTGTCAAGTACATATGCACTTTCCATACCCTCAAGCATCGCAACAGCAAAATCATGAACGGCGTCTTCAATAGGCCATATTAGTCTAGAGATGGTCTTATTTCCGGTTTGAACATAGTTTCGAACTTGTTCTTTTAAATTATTATCTCCACCGAGACCACGGTAGATTTGTGTTAGAGTTGGTGCTCCTTCTGCTTTTAAGATACGATTGACAACTTGTCGTTTCATATCATCATTAAGAGAAGGAAATTTTTCATTTATATCTTCAAGAAGCTTTTCTGCTAAGAAATCTTGAACAGTCATATTCCCTTGCAGACCTGCTTTTTTAATCTTTTCGAGAGCAATTTTTAAATCGTAATTGCCTTCAAGCTTTTGTAAGTTAACAAAGGCGGTTCTTTGGACATTGAAGTTTTTCCCTTGAGTTGCTTGTTCAAAGCGATCTACAACTTTATCTAACGCTTTAGAAGCATCACCAGTTTCAACATCGACAACTTTATCGGTAGCTTCGTCGTATCTCTTATGACCTGCTGAGTGTATAGTGATCACATTTGAATCATAATTGATTACATTTGACGCGCCAGGACCCATAATCTCTGAATTGTAAAAAATTTCTCCGTTGGAGCCAAAAATTTCTAGCTTTTCTTCATCAGATAATGAGGCAACGGCTGCTTCAAAGGCGTTAAAAGCATCGACATATACCTTTTTGATTTCGTCGCCACCTTTAAATTCTCGCATAGCAAGATCAACAGCATTCATGCCACCTTTTTGCATGTCGCCTTTGTTTCTCGCAGCCTTGGCTTCTCCATCTTTAAACCCTAAATAAACATTAAACCCGTCAGTTTTTTCAGTACCAACAAGTTTACCCTTACTAGCCGCAGTTAAAATTTCTGCGAGTTTTTCAAATGTTAAACCTCGATTATCATGGAGATGTGCTAGATGACCAGCAACACCGCCTTCAGCGATTAGCTTTGCCATTACCTAGATCCTCTTTAATTTCCTCAAGGACATTTACCCTTTCTTCTAGAACATTAATTTGTTCTTGCATGCGCTTTGCATGTCTTTTAATTTCGTTAAGTTGCTGTTTTGCCATAGCTAAACGACGACCCTCTGCTTGTGATCTGGGTTTCATATTAGCAATAGTTTCTGACAAAGCTTGCACATAAGCCATTATATTAGCTTCAGGCACTCGACCTTCATTAACCAAGAAATCTTTTGTTAGTTTATAATAATCTACAGACATTTTTAATTTTATCCTTCTTTTTTCCCGCCAGATGTTGATGTATAAGCGCGTGGATTTTTTCTAATAAATGTTGGTATAGAGCCGTTTGTCGCGACCGAAAAAGGCAGCTGATCTATTGATCCTCTTTGCGCCGGATTTGTTCCCCAAGAAATAGTAATTAGCTCCTGCGCTCTTTTCCATTGTGTGTTAACATTTAAGTTTCTATTGATGGTAAAATCGCCATCTATTTGAGGAAATATTTCAGGCACCTCTGATGACCAAAAACCTGTTGCCTCATACGCACCCATGTCACGAATTCCGGAATCGTAAGCTGTTGAATCTAGAGTTAGTCTATTTTGGTTTGTTATATCAACCGCCTCTGATGACCCAGATGCAGTATCCAAAACTATTGATCTAGCGGTAGAGCTGAGTCTATAATCATCTGAGGCATAGTTTATAAACCCCGGATCTGCGCTTAGGGTTATATTGTTTTGAGGCGTAACCCCATTAACTGGACCATCATTACCTTGCCATCCTGATTCTGTTGAGCCATAAGCGTTATATTCCACTTCCGCTCCAGCAGTTGCCAAAATTGTTTCATCCACCGCAGGGAAATTGTACACTATATTATACTTGAATTCTCCGCCTCCAATTTTAAACAATGTGGTTGGAATTGATGCGCTATTTAAGTCACTGTTTCTTTTTGCAAATGTGCAATGAGTTATGCTAGTGTCGGCGTTTCTTGAATCAACCATAACAAATGCTTGATTTCTTGGCCCTATGTTATAAAATAAGCTGTTCTTTAATGTAAGTCTTTTTGTCCCTGTTCCAATTTGATAGCCAACATCCGGAGAACCCGTGTCTGCGACAGTGTTATTATAAAATTGGCATCTTTCTATAGTTGTATGAGTGGGATATTCAACGCGACAGATTTGACCTGTGTTGTTATGAAATATACAATCTCTAATAGCTAAAGCAGTTAGACCACTTGTAGTTCGATGAGTTATTAATCCACTGGTTGTTGAAGCAAAGTTTGTAAAAGTCAAGCCAGAAAATGTATAATTTTCATCATATTTTATAAAATATGATGCTGTTCCACCACCATCAATGACAGGGCTTTGCGCTGTTCCACTGTAAGTTCCGTCATCAGCTTTTATTGTAATATCATCTACATTTCTAGCAGTTATATTGGTATTATCAGATCCAGAGTATGTACCACTATCTAGAAAAATAATACTATCACCTTGAGAAACTGCGGCAAATGCACTACCGGCGGTTAACTTAGGTGCACCTACAGCAGTCCCAGCGTTTGAATCATTTCCAGATTTTGAAACATAATAGTTTGCCATATTAAAAAATACACCTCTTTATAGCTAGCCACCGGTTGATGATGTCTTTCCCTTTGAAGCAACATAAGCAGATTCTGAAGCGGAAGAGCCAATATTAAATGGAATGATGCCACTAATTCCCAAAGAGAAGGGAATTTGGTCAACTCCTGTTATATCATAGTTTGCCGAAGCATTATCATATTTATTAATGGTAAAGTCCGGAGATATTTCTGGCTTTGTTTCGCTTCCGAATGCCACAATTACTTACCCTTTTTTGCAGATTTTTTAGCTTTTGCTGGTGCCTTTTCCTTCTTTTCAGAAGCTTTAGGGACTTCTTCGGGCTTTTCTTCTTTTACAACAGGCTCTTCTGCTACCAAGGGAGCCTCCTCTTCTTTCGGCGTTACTTTCTCCACTATTTCTTGCACCATAAGTAATCCCGATCTCAATGCTTTTCTCAATCTTCTTCTTCTTGGGCTTGCCATTTTACTGTTCTCCTTATTTTGTCCATTTGGACTTTAATGATTCATATAAACTTGAATTATACCATGTGTCGTTGTTTTCATCTAATTCATCCTCTTCCTCATCTCGTTTTGGAATAGGTGTTGGAACAGGAGAGATTTCCTCCAGCCCCCTATCCAATCCCAATTTCTCCGGTTCATTTTGTTGCGCCGGCGCAACGGTTTGCGCTTCTTGTCTCATAGCTTCTACGGCCGCTACAAGTTCTGCATATTGAATATCACCCTTAGCTATAAGCTCATCCCACTTTTCAAGCATCCTTTGTACCGCAGGGGGGAGTTTTGAAACATCTACAGGTTCTACAGGTTTAGCTGGATTCGCATCTCCCTGCTCCTGCTCTTCCAAAGAACTTCCTTTTCCCGGTTCTCCACCGGGCACTTCATCCTCTTCTGGCTTTTTCATTTCATTGACCAATTGTTCAACTATATTGAATAATTCTTTTTTTGTTAATTTCATTTCATTAACTCCTTTAAATTTAATGCTATCTTCCCAGTCTCTAACTAAAAATCCATTTCCAAGCAAATAGGCTTCACCTTCCATTTCCCTTCCCTTTCCGCTCCCAGCATAATTTCCGTCTGTTGACAAGTCATCTAAGTCACCCCTGCAATTTTGAGCGTGATGAACCAGTTCATGAGAGAAGGATCTTAGCACATCTTTTGGATGCCTATTTGTTACATACAGAACAATGAGCTTTTCTGCCGGGTCATAATAGGCAGTTTTACCTAGAGAATCCTTAGCATTTTCAGCATCTTGTCGCATAATAACACGCACAGGATGCTCAAAGCCCAGCTTTTCTTTTGCATGAGGGTAAAACTTTTGTATAAGATCTTTAATGTTCTGTTTATTTTCCATCACTTACTAAATAGTGAGGAAAAGAACTAAATCCTATCTTTATTTCCGGAAAAGTAGACATTGGTGACTGGCGAAGAAAGGGACACATGGGAAGTGAGATATCTTTTGATTTGAGCCTCACCATCAAAATCAACAAGATTGTTATTGTTGTAAAATTTCCATTCTCCAATTTTTCGCAAAACATCCATCTTGTTAAACACCAAGTCAGTAACTCCATTCATGCGAACTGCTTTCATTAGACTGTTGAGATTCATCCAATTACACTGTCTTTTTCTTCCGGTGGTAGCGCCGAATTCTTCTCCAATTTCCTGCAAGCTATTAAAGACATCCCCTTTCGGTTGGAAACGCTTTGCTCCCACATAAGTCTCATAAATCTTAGCAACTCCCCACACTTTCCGAATAGCCTGCGGGGGTACTCCGTTGAGAAGCGCAGCGGCAGTTGTACAGTGTGAAGAGGTTACATATGGATAATCACCATGATCGATGTCTAGTCCAAAGCCCTGAGCACCTTCAAATAAAATTTCCACATTAGGTTGCGAATAGAGTTCTTCATAGATATCAATTAAGTAATCCTCAAAACAGGGCATATCTTCCGCCCTCAAGCCTTTTCTATCGTATTTATCTCGATACGCAGGTCCATTTCCTCTCTTTGTCGTGCCAATTTTAGAGTCTTTCTCATCTTCTTCAACATGCCAATCTGTGATGACATGTGCGTTTTTAGCCACCGATACTAAGGTTTCTGCTGGTATGCCTGCCCTTTCAAGCATTTCTATTTCTTCAAAGAATTGATCCGGATTTATAACACAGCCGGGTCCAATAATAGATTTTATCCCGTAGAACACTCCTGCTGGAATGTGGTGGGTTACAAACTTTTTTCCTTCGTGGTAAATGGTATGACCCGCATTACATCCTCCGTTAAAGCGAATGACATGTGTGTAGTTTCCTTTTGAACATAATTGATGGGTGACTTTACCCTTGGCTTCGTCTCCGTGTTGGAGACCAAGGACAACATCTGCAATCATAGCACCTCTCTTTGTTGGGGTTTGTGGTAAAAATTATACCATATAGTGTAAAAAAAGTAAAGATTATTCACAGGCATTGTCATCGATGATTTGCATTAGATTTTCGTAAAGCTGGGCGGGGTTGCCGACTAACTCAAACCATTGCCCACCGTAGATAGTGAGGGGCTCAAAACCGGCTTGTTCACCCATCCAGCTTGTATCTTTTTGTGCCAATTTTGTAAATGTGTACACATTAAGATCTATACAGTTGGATATTAGCTGTTGTAAATGTATCTGAGAAATTCCTTCGTGATATACTGTGCTTAGATCTGTTAAGTCGCTCATAACAGATAAATAACTTTGCCCTGGCTCATCAGTAAATACAATAACAACATGCTGGGCATCGTCTCTCCAATTTATTTCAAAGTTTTGCGGTTTTGGATCAGTAAACACTTCTTGTATATTGAAGTCTTCTAGGAAACTCAATCCCGCTATAGGCCATGGTAGTGCTGAAGGTGGAGCAAGATTCCACAACGACAAATAAATCAAGTCGTATATTGGCTCAATACCAGAAGCCCAATCCGCATTAACTCCAGAAAGACCAGCGATAAAATTACTAAAAGGAGACAGGTTTACAATTATTTCACTTACTTGATTGTTCCCCCAAGTATCTGGCTTTGGTTGGGCGAATGGTCCCATAACCAAGCCCCACTGTATGACTTCCTCGTCTTTGTAATATGTCGCAAACTGATTCATGGCTATAAGAACAGCGTCAATTTCATCCGACATAGATCCAGAAGCATCAATTATAAAGAGAATGTCAGTGTCTTTTAATTCTTTACCATCATCAACAATTCCATCACAATTGTCATCTTCTCCATTACATTCATCTGTTTCGTTGGGAATGACCTCACCCATGCAATAATCGCCTATGAAGGTTTCACCATCTTCATAATAATTACCCCAAGACCCTTTTTCGCAGGTCATTTCACCGGGAATACAAATGCCGACAAAAAGAGTTTCTGGATCTCCCGTGTAACATCCTTTAAATAAATCTTCGTCAACCAATTGATTACAATTATCATCGTGGTTATTGCACATCTCATCTACAATAATGCCTTTATATTTATCGCAAGCAACAGGAACAGGGTCTTGATAACTGCACATTGCATAACATTCAGACATGAATATCTGTTCGCAATTTTCGTCAAAACATTCGCAAGTTTTATATCCTTGTCCGCAAATTAAAGGCGATTCCGTGCAAGGGAATAGTGCGCCCACCATATCTATTGTACAGAGGCAATCCAAATCCTCATCGACGCTACCGTCGCAGTCGTCATCCAGCCCGTTACATATTTCTATAAAGGGTATTTTTGCAGTACAGCCGACCCACGAACCAAGAACACAAAATTCAAGACCTGTCTCGCAAGCTGTTTCACAAAGTTGTTCTAAGTCTTCATCAATTTGTCCATCGCAATCATTATCAAAGCCGTCACACACTTCCTCTGGCACATCGCCACACTCATCACAAATGTTCGTTTGACCCTCATCAACCAATCCATCGCAGTCATTGTCTTTATAATCGCAGATTTCTTCTTCCGGTTCGTCTCCAAAACAAACCTCTTCTCCGTCAACGCAAACTAAATCGCCGGGACCGCATTCGTTTTGGCACTCTTGAATAGGAAGGTCATCTATTTCTCCATTACAATCATTGTCAATCCCGTCACAAATTTCAGGGCTACAAGCTATGCAATCGCTATATTTCCATACACCCTTATCGCACCATTTCTCTTGTGATCCGTATATGTTCCCACCTGTTTCTACTGGCACTGAACATAAAACTGTTTCTGGTTCTACCTCTGCTGGATCGCATTCAAATAATTGTTCGCATGGTCCTTTGTATATAATTTCTTCTGGATCTTTACAGGTGTCAGTTATCATTTGAAATTGCCATATCTCTTCGAGGTAAAGCGATGGAGGACAAAAGTAATATTCATATTTATAACAATCTTGCTTGTATTGTTGTTCAATTTCAAAAATAGTAAAGATATTGTCTTTTGCAATTTCTCCGGGGGAATTCTCCGGGTTTTTTACAATGGGGTTGTCTAAGTCCGGCTTTGGCTCTTGTTCTTCGATCTCTAGATCACCAGGCCAAGGATAGGGGTTTTCAAACATATCAGAGCAAGCAACAAGGTTAATCATCATTAAAATACAGAAGATTATAAAGAATATTGCTGTGATAATATTTCTAACCATATTATAAATATAAGCAAAAATGTTATTTAGGAAAGTTTTTCTGGTCTGGCTTGAATGTCTTGAATTTCTACACCTTGAATATTTCTTATTCCGGGGATCAAGGTTTTTTTGATATATCTTATTGGATTAGACTCTATGCCTATTAATTCAAACTTAATTTCATACAAAACAAAATCAAAGGTATCAGTTTTTCTGGCGTAGTCGGATAGGTGTATAACAGTTGTAACACCGGATATTCCTCTTATTTCATTTAAAACTTGAGTTGTTTCACCGGCTCTTGCATTATTAGTCCTTAGTTTTACAGCGGTTTTGTAGATACTTTGTGTGTTATCTTGCTCAGACAATACAAAACAATCTTCGACCATGCTTACTATAGAATCTAAATTAATTCTCATTATTGTTACCCGACTGCTCTGTCCGAACCATCTCACATCCAGACTCTATGAATTTTATTAAGTATTTTTTGAGAGTATAATTACTAAGTATCTCGTCTATCGTTTTGCCAGTTGATTCTTCTATAAATTTTCTAAAAGATTCAGCATGCTTTGGCAAAACCTTTAGTGCTGCGAGAAGCTCGACTGTCTTGCTTATTTTTCCTTCTATGATTGCATTTATGATACTGTCCTCGAACGCGCAAATCTTTTTGAAAGTTTCTTTTACCCCTTTCGGCATTTCAAGGGCTGGCAATTCCACATCTTCCATTTTTTTTAACAGATCCTCAAATCCTTTTTTTGCTGTTCCAAACATATCTCCAAGTTCACCAAAGTCAAAATCTGGTAACTGACTATCTTGGATATTCTCTGATTCATGCAAGAAATATCTTGGATCTCTTCTTTTTTTATTTTTTCTAGGTTTTCCGTATCTTATGCTCATTTTTTTGCCTCTTTACACTTTGAACGCAGTCTTCATATTTCTTTATATCTTCACGACCTACCGAAGCTGTACAAATTGCCCATGGGTTGTCTTTATCTTCTTCCCGCAGCCCAACCTGAGCCTCTTCTCTTTCTGGTCATTGCTCGTCCAGAACTTCATCTTCAGATGGAACAAGCAAATAATCGCGCATCTTGTTTAACATAGAAGCTGAAACAGCCATTTTATTTGTCCACCAAGTTGGGAGTGTGCCATCCATTTGCTCAAGTGCATCAAGCATTTCCAAGGCATCTTCTGCCATAGTTTTCATGGCACGGACAGCGGAAGGAACATCTTCGTGACCGTCTTCGTGCATTGAATCTTTTTCTTGGAACTTGTCAATAGCATTTCCCAAGAGATCTAACAGGAGTCCTTTAGCATCTTCGTGTGCTGTTTGGTCTGTCACAGGCTCACCAGTATCTGCTTTAGTTTGTGGTGTACCAACAGCAGGTGCTGCGGCTTTAAAGAATTCATCATAAGTGCTTCGAAGAAGATCTGTAATCTCTTTAATGTAGGCTTCTTGTTTATCTAGTTCATCAGCATCAATACCTTCGTTTAGTTGTGATGCCTTATAAGCCTCGATCTCTTCTTTAATTATTTGTACTAATCTTTCTTGAGTTATTTTCATTATAGTATTTCCTTTCACTTCAGCTAATCTTTTATTTAAATTTTTTAACCATGCTCTAAAAGAAGATTCATTATTATAAGTATGTAAAAATCTTTCAACAATAGATAAAGTAACCCCAGGTTTTTTCATAGAGTTAACATTTCCGGTATCAGCATACTTGATTATATCTCCCCATGTTTGCGATGCGACAGAAGATGTAATTTTTTTATATTTATTACCGGGATTATAATGCGGTTGAGCACCCTTTTCTAACCATCTTACAAAATAATGTCGGACTTCATTTCCACCTTTGGAATTGAAAAGTTTTATTAGTTGATCTGCATTTGCGGCGCTTTTTGAAACTATTGACACTTTGTCTGGAAGATCATTGCTTTTGCTCGGTGCTTTAGACGAAGTTGTTTTTTTGGCGTCTTTTGGAGAAAGAGATATATCTTGACCTGCTCTTGCGCCCAATGCCAATTTCCAAACATCCGCATTTTGAAGTTCCGGAGGTAATCCGCCGCCACCTGATGGCAGCCCTTTTGCGTCTAAGTAAAATTGCTTTCTAGCAAGAAACTCTGCTTCTGCTTGCTTATCAAGAATGTGTACGCGATCTTTTGCTCCGCCCCATTTTTTCATATCGTAAGCAATATTCTTTGTTGGATTATAAAAAGGTATACCAACTTCTTTTGCTGCTTTTTCCAAGGCTGTGTTTAACTTCACTCTCAATTCTAATCTTTTTGGTGCAGCCGCCGCACCGGCATAGGTGCCACCATATTTTTTGATTATTTGCATTAATGGCTTTACGGTGTTATCAATATGGCTCACCAATTTATTGTCTTCAGGATCTCCAGTGCCAATTGTTCCCTTGTGGGCGTCATTGCCGCCCAGCATTGTGACATCTATTCTGCTAGGGTTTTGATTTAAGAGTTTTCCAACCCTAACATAATAATTGTGTGGGAAATTATGCCATGGTTTTTTTGGCTTGGAAGGAAAGTCCCTCGAAGTCTTTCCAGATTTTTTTGCCTCCTCAAATATTTGTAAAGTTTTAAGCCAATGTCGAGCACCCCAAGCACCTTGGTGCATGTCGTCCGAATTGGGGTTAGATTTTTCATAATTTTTATTTATTCTCCAAGCATTGGAGTCTCCAATAAGAGCTATACCGGCACCACTTGTCAATGCAGCAGCAGCTGGTAACGGGGCTGCGGAGGTTGCAATCTGACCTCTCTTTTTCATTAGTTCGTAATCTTTTATAGAATTTGCAATCCGCTGAGTGTTTTTATTATTCGGGTGAACTGCATTATACATTTTCCGCAGATCGCGAGCATATTTGCCGTTTGTGCCACCATTATAAAAGCGAGCCATAGCCCACCAGTCTTTGTTTCTTATGGCTCGCCAAAGAATAGGTTTTGTTTTGATAAAATTTATCATACCGTCTTCTTGTGCCCGAACAGATCTTTTAAAATCTCGAACCATCTCTATTTCAGATGAATATCCTAATTTTCTATAACTCCATGGATGAACCTGTCCAATGCCCCAAGAAGCCTCACTCAGTGCTCCTTTGGGCCAAAGACGATAAGCCTCGGCCCATATTTTTTTAGAATCGGTATGTTTTAAGTTTGACCAAGAGGGAAGCGGTCGACCGGGGAATTTTTGTCTATATTTTTTTGTCCAATGGTTTCTGACCATAAACAGCATGTGGATATTTTCGCCTGTCCGCGCAGGCGCACCATACGACTCTTTAACAAGATAAGCAGCGATGATTGCCGGATCAGTCCCCAGTTCTTTTGCTGCCCTCTGACAAAACTCAGCATGATTTTTCAAAGCAACCTTAACTGCTGATTGAAGACCACTGCTAGACCTTTCTAGAAGAATGCTTAAAGTTGTATCTTGTCGTTCAAGTGCCATTTGAAAATATTATTTCCTACTTCTTTTGGGATCATCGTCTCTCTTAGGTTTATGCCCATGTGACTCTTCTACTGTAGCCTCAATATCCGCTTCGGTTAAATTTCTAACAACAGTATCTCCGAATTTCATATCATAAACGCCGATCTCTCCGCTCTCATTAAGAGAATGCCAAAGGACAGTTCCTACAGCATCTTCTTCATTGATTCCGTATCTCTCTTGTAAAGCTGAACTCAGCTTTCCTTCCTTCATTCACTTGTGCTTCAGGTCGCCAAGTTCTTTTTCAAGTTCTTTCTTTCTAGATTTTTCAGCTTTTGTAAGCTCTTCTTTAATAATTTCTATTAATTCTTCTTTTGTGATTTTCATCCCTTCCTCCTTCATCTGCGCCATCGGATTCTCTATTCTCCAATCCTTATACTCATCCTTATCACGACCCTTCAACCATTTTTTTTGTATTTTTTCCCACTCTTTTTCTTGTGGCTGACCAATCATCCCCCGCCGCCTTGCTCGACGCTCGCCCTCCCAGCTCACATCTTCATCGTCGCCCGCCTTCTTCGCCCAGTGCCGCAGAGGAGCATACCCAGCTGCATGCCTGTCGAGCACTGCCTTCGCCGCCCGTGACCCGAATTTCTTTTTCAAAAAGTCTTTTTGCTTATTGTAGCGCTCCCTGTCTTTATCCTTTTGTTTATATTTCCATCTTTCAACTGCTGCTGCATCCTCAAAATCTCTTTCTTTTTCCTCTTTCTCTTTTGCAGCCTTAACCTTATCTCTATTTTGTTTTATTCTGGCGAGTGTCGCTTTCTTCGAAGTATCAAGTTCTACTATTTCCTCTTCTTTCGTCACACCAAGTTCTTTCTTTCTAGATTTTTCAGCTTTTGCAAGTTCTTCTTTAATAATTTTTTTTAGTTCATTAATTGTTATTTTCATCTAGATCTTCCTTTCGATTGTCTTTTGTTCTTTTTGCGGCTCTTGCAGCAGCTCGAAACCTTTCTCTGTTTAATTCTTTAACTTCTTCTCGCTTGTCAGATATCATCTCAGCCTTTTTCGCCATATCTACCACTTTAAGTCTCTGTTCTTCAGTAATTTTATAAGTGACGCCAAGGTGATGCAGAACTAAGGTTCCATAAGATAGAATTGCATATTTTAAAAATTTAATTATTTTTAAGATGCCATCAAACATCCATATAATAATTTCTTGAGCCGTGTCCTTTCGAGGAAGTGCATCTTTTAGTTTTCCAAATCCTTTTACGGCTTGAAACCCTATTATTCCGACCAGATCAACTGCCGGGACAGCCATTATCAGCATTACCACTGCGTTTGCAAAAAGAGTCGCACCATCTATTGGATCCTTTTCTGGGTCGCCATCAGGTAAAAGATACCAGTCTAAATATTCATTAAAGGCATCTCTAGCATCTGGCCAATCGGTAAGCCCAGTAGGATCAACGATATCAACCATAAATCTAGCTATGGTACCAAGATCGTTGTAGATATCTTCTAAGCGGGCGAAATCTATATCTCCCGGCGTATCCCTGACAGACACTTCGAGAACCGCGCTCCTCCAAGACTCCATGATCAATTTCATGTCATTACTCATACTTTGAACTTCCTCCAAGCATATGATTCTCTATATTCTAAATAGTGTGGATCTGCATCAAATGAATAGGCTTCTCGTTCAAATCTAATTGATCTATAGGCATCATCATAACTTCTGTATTTTACAAGACCATGAACAAAATCCCAAAGGTATAAAAATAAAAATCCAATAACAAACAATTCTCTATACTGAGCGATGTGAATAGACTCGTGTCGTATAATTCTATCATCACCCTCGTCTTTAAGAAAGATGAAGGGGAATAAAGTAATACCACCAATATTAGGTCTAAAATATTTTAATGCTTTTACCAGCTTACTATTCTTTACAATTATAGGGCACCAGCAGTTGTCATTTGGTTTCATTTTTTAGTTTCCTCCATTAATGCACCCGCGAGACCCCCCAACATCCAGACTAAAAGATCATCCATAAACAGATGTGCGGCTTTACCTAAAGCGTCACCGGCAGTTACCTTAGCCAATTTCTTTCTAAGGCTTTTCATAACCGGATGTTTGTACGAAAGATTAATCTTTGGTGCTTGCCTAATGATTTTCCTACCAATATTTTGAATTTGTGTTTTGTAATATGGAAACCTTTTTGCTGCTGATCTTGTGAGACTCTGCACTAGTGCTGGGCCCTTTCTTAAGAGCAAGTACATTGTCACCAATTCAAGAAGTGTTAACAAGCCTTCTTTAGGCAGATCTTCTGGGTTTTTTATTCCTCGAAGTTTCATGAAACTTTCAACATCTCTCCACTGATCCCAATCCTGCCTTGCTCTAACATCTTGCTCACCTTGATCTGTCCCCGGATAAACCCTACCAGATGGTCTTTCCCCTGCAACGGTTCGTGCAAGATGGCGTGATGCTTTGTCCTGCGCTTTTTGCTTAAGAGGAGCAAGAAAGTCTTCTTTTCTTTTTTCATGATCTGGTGTATATTCTTTTATACCCTTCTTCCAACTCTCCATTATAGTTTTCATGTCGTTGCTCATCAACAAATCCTCTTATCTCTTAAAAGTTGTTTCAACATATTTGTCTTACTAAAAAAGATAAATGATGTTGCAATTTTATCCTCTTCTATACCTAGTCTTTCTGACCAAGTTTTAGAAGATTT
>CETC01025406.1_pt1 | contig 17647 bp, 17 predicted proteins | sample 326911 | NCBI WGS metagenome assembly CETC01 (sample SAMEA2622694, study PRJEB7988) | marine metagenome | isolation source: saline water (ENVO:00002010), including | reverse complement strand
CAAACCGTTGATGATGAGTTTTCCGTTGTTGAGATCTACAGTCCAAGTTTTCGATCCACCGGATGACGGTGTGTTTACGCCATTGATCCCAACGAAGACGCGACCCGCGACCAGTTTTGTGATGTTGCGAACGAACGTCGTCGCTCCGGATGTGTATCTCTTGACGACCTGAAACTCTTCCGATGGAGATGATCCCGTCGCAGTTCCCAAACTGACATCGTGAAACTGGGGTTCGACGTTTCCGATTGTGTTTGATGTGTAGTCGAGAAAGTCTTTGTACCGGAACCCGTGTGCCGCGCCTTCTCTTGCGATGAAGAACGACTGCAAGTTCGAAAGTTGACTGACGCTTTTCACGCCGTACGAAACGTCGTACTTTCGTTGAGCCGCTCCCCATTGAGCGACCCGTTGTTCAGCACCGGAAGCGAGAGACACGATCTTCGTGTTGAAACCCGGACCACCGGATGAACCGTACGAAATGTCCGTGGGGAAACGTACGTCGTGGAACGCCATCAGATACCTCTCGATCCGCTGCGAATTCTGTTGAGGATCTGAGATCTTGATCGCTTGAATGAATCCGCGTCCGGTGTGTTGACCGTCATGTTGACGTTCACCGTTTTCTGTTCTCCGCCGCCAGACGAGACAACACCGAGTCGTCCGCCTGCGTCTCGTTGTAGCGGGAGAATCGCTTCCGGTCCTGCTTCGCCCATGAGTCCACGCTGACCGTCTGCCATCGGGAACTCGATCGGTCGGTTCACGATTCCGCCGTACGCGAACCGCTGAAGCGATCCGTCTTCGAAGACATTCCCGAGTTTGTTCACCGCAGGAGTTCCGCCGCCGCCACCGGGGGCAAGACCCGGAGAGATTGCGCCCATCAGTGGGCCGACGATTTGGTTCGCGATGATCTGTTGAAGAATCATTTCAGAGATCGACAACGCGAGTTTCTTGAATCCTTCTTCGACCGACTCCGTCCCTTTGATGATCGAAACAAACATATCCGTCATTGCTTGCTCGATTCGCCCTGTAAGACGCTCGAACTCTCTGAGTTCTTCCTGCGATTGTTTCAACCCGACGTTCGCCTCTTGCAACCTTGTGAAGAGTTCGAGCAGTTGTTCGAGAGAAGCGATCTCTTCTTGAGTCGCGCCGATCTTTGCGTCTTTGATGAGTGCGGCGAACTTCTCTGATTCGGTCAAAGCGCCAGTCGATCCGATCAGTCTTCCGTTCGACATTTCGAGCCGTTCGTTTTCTCTGACCAAAGCCGCGACCATGTCTTTCGCATCTTCCGTTGCGCTTGCTCTTTTCTCCGATGCTGCAAGTCCTTCGTCGACTTGTTTTTGAAGAGCCGCTCTTGCGTCGATCTCGTCGTGGAGAAGATTGATTCGGTCTTCGATGATCTTTCGCTGAGCATCATCGACCGGAGCGTCCGGGTCGATCTGACGCATCTCTCGTTCGAACTCAGCGATCGCTGTGTTGAGCGCCATCTCTCGCTGCGATTGACGCAGCGCTGCTTGTCCAACCTCTTCTGCATCTCCGGCGGACATACCCGAAGCGAGAGCGTCGAGCGTTGCTTGAAGCGATGTGTTGGTCGAGACTTCTTGTTGGATCTGTGAAACGGTACGAGCGACAATCGACTTCGAGAGATTCTCGATCTTTTCTTCTGTCGTCGGACCTGAATCGTCTTCTCTTGAGAGTCGACGAGTTGCTTCGAGTTGGGCGTGAATATCGGCGAGCGCGTCGAATTTTTCCCTGAGTTGGGCGACCGCTTCTTCGCCGAACTGCTGTTCCATTCGATTGATGAATTGAAGACGATCCGCTTCTTCGAGTTTCCCTTCGTTTCGAAGTTGCTGGATCCTGAGTTGCTCTTTCATCGACTCTTCGCCAGTCTTCAAGAAATCCAACGCTTTGACTTCTCTGTCCTTTGCTGCTGCGGCTTCGAGAGCAGACTTGACTCTTTCACGTTCGATCTCTAGTTGGTCTTCGGTGAGATCCCTCAGTTCGACCCCCATGTCTTTCGCGACTTGAGTCAACACGTTTTGAATCTTTCGCTGATCGTTCGACAATCCGAGAGTGCTGAGTTCGTCTTTGAGTCCTGCACGAAGACGAGAGAGCGGATCTCTTCCTTCTTCTTCACCAGCAGTTTTGTTCAGTTCTTTGAGTTGATCGCCGGTCGATTGGGCCTGCTTTGTGACCTCTTTCAAAAGATCTGCGAGGGTTTTGAACTGCGACGCTTGAATTGATTCAGGTAGCGCTTGCTTGAGAAGTTCAGTGAGACTTTTGATTTGCGCTTTGGATTTTTTGATCTCTTCAGTGTTGCCTTTCGCGCTGTCGTTGAATTTTTCAAGATTCGCGACTGTTGATTGGATTTGTTCCGCGATGTCGAGCGATTCCATCAACGCCTGAGACTCAGCGTTCAACGCTTTGAGTTGGTCAGATTCCAGACCTGTCGTGTCGAAGACTTCACGGAGTTCTCTTGCTTTGCCGACACTTTTCCCAAGACCCTCGGTCAGAGCAGTTGCCCCATTGAGTTGAAGACGAAGAACTTCGTCGAACTCTCTTCCTGACTCTTCCAACCTTGTTCGAAGATTTTCGAGTTCTCGGATTTCTTTTGCGGTTCTTTCCCGGGGGACTTCGAAGAACGGTTGAGCGCCACCTTTTCTTGCGTATGTGGGCTTCAGAACCGTATCCGAACCGAATCCGGCGATCGACGCTTGAGTAGTCGCGAATGTTTCGCCAAGTGTCGCGATCGCATCGTTGGTCGCAGCGAGTCTTGCGGTCGGGTCGTCTGCTCTCGCGACATTTCTCATCGCAGCGTTGAAGTCTTCAACAGCCTGCGCCGACGCTTCCATGTTTGCTTGGAGTTCTTGCTGTCTTCGATTCATCTCGAAGATCGCAGCAGTCGCGACTCCAATCACGGCGGCGATCAAACCAAGAGGACCGCCAAGATTAGTCGCAGCAACACCCAAAGCAGCCATCGCTGAACCAGCGCCCAACACGCTGACAGTCAGACCCCCAAAGAACGCGATGAGTTTCAACGCCATGAGAGCGGCAAACCGAGCCGTCAACACGACCACCGCAGCAGTCAGACCCATGACAACAGTTCGGAACTTCTCAACCGTGTTCGACATTCCACCGAGAGTTCGAAGAACGCCCGTGAGTACGTCGAGCGATCCACGAAGAGCGCCGGTCAAACCTCTGTCTCCCGTCGAAATCATCAGACCTTCGAACGCAGACTTTGTCGCGAGCAGAGAACCTTTGAGCGTGTCGTCCATCGCTCTCGCCATCTCGTTCGCTTCACCTCTTGCGACGATGGTCGCAATCTCCAGTTCTCGCATTCGACCGGCAGAGTCCGCCATGACAAGAGCCGCTGCGGCTTGCCTTCGACCAAAGATTGCGACCGCTTTCTCCGCGTCAAGACCGCTCGCTGCGAGTTTTTCGAATGTTGCGACCAGACCTTCACCTTGAAGATCCAGTTCACCCATTTCGAGATCCATTTCTTTGAACGCCGCTTTCGCTTTGCCGGTGGGACCGAGCAGCGCCGCAAAGACCCCACGAAGAGCCGTACCCGCGAGAGACGCTTGAATGCCTGCGTCACCAAGAACGCCGATCGCGCTCGCTGCCTGCTCCACCGAAAGACCGACTGCGTTCGCAACCGGACCTGCGTAGGCGAGCGCTTCGCCAAGTTGAGAAACCGAAGTGTTCGATCGGTTCGAAACGATGACCAGAGTGTCGACAACCCGAACCGTTTCCGCTGCGGTAAGTTGGAACTGCTTCACGATGTTCGAAGCCATGTCCGCCGCATCGCCCAGACCCAGAACGCCAGCCTGCGCCAGATTGAGCGTCGCAGGAAGAGCCTTCATCGCGTCTTCTGCTTCAAACCCTGCACGACCCAAGAACAGCAAACCGGACGCTGCGTCTTCCGCCGTGAATCGAGTCGTCTGACCAAGCATCTTTGCTTGTTCAGTCATGCGTTCGAAAGTTTCACCCGTTGCCCGGGATACCTTGCCCGCCTGAACCATTGTCTCTTCAAAACCGGCGATCGCTTTGGTCGCCAAGACGAGCGTCCCAAGACCCGCAGTCACGCCGAACATCGCCATCATCGAAGTCGCAGCGCTCTTCGCGGCTGTGCCTGCCGTCTTCATCGACGTAGACATCGCCGTCACGGATGCGGCGGTCTTTTGTGCGCTGGCTTGAACCTTGGTCGAATCGCGAACGAAAGCCGCCGCACCCGGACCCGCTAGGTTCCTAAGACCTACGCCCAGAATTGCGTTCAGACTTGCCATTCTTCAACCTCTGCGCGGTCTGCTTCCCAACCCATTCGAGATAGACCTGATCCATGAACAGGACGAAATGGACGTACTCCTTGCGGGTTTCGGTGGCGCTGACGACGTTCAAATCCAACCATGCGAGAACCTCCGAGAGAAGCAGACCAGACGGTCCAGCCTGTCCAATGGACCGAGTCCCATGTAGACGCGAGAAAGCCGTCCAGAACGGAAGCAGGTCCGGGTATAGGATAGGTTCCTTTGCGAGCAGCGGGACATATTGTCCGCGTCGCTGAAGACCCTCTAGGCGTTCACGAATTGGTCCGACGGTCAAGTGCCAAGTCAGGCACTCCCGGAGTTTCCCTCAGCGTCCTCTTGCTCCGCCTTCCGGTAGAGATCTTGCTCGTTGGCGAACTCCTGAACCATCCGGTAGAAATCCCGGTAGTCGGTCATCAGTTCTTCGGCTTTCTCGGAAGAGAACGGAATCGGTTTTCCGTCGTCGTCGTCGATGCCTTTCCAGTCTTTGAGGATGTGCAGAGAGAACGCTTTGATCGTGATCTTTTCGAGCGTCTCGTTTTCTAAAGTACCGAGTCGGATCGCTCGCAGGTGCGGCTTACCCAGTCGGCGGATTTCGTCTTCGTAGGCGAAGTTGTTCATCCGAGCGACTTTGATTTTTGCGCCGCTGCCGATGTCAACCCAAACGCCTTCTTGTTCGGATTCGACGTTGGTTTTGAAAGTGGAAATTTTCAGAGTCATTAGGGTTCTCCTTGCGGCATTTTATCAAGTCGCGCGGGCGTTCGTACGACCCTTCTCGTCGTAGAACCAAATCACCGTGGAAGCGGCTTTGTACGCCGTGTCGTCCGTCGCGTCGTTGTCCATGAACGCCTTTTCGTTTTCGTAAGCCTTGAACCCGATTGTCACTGTCCGGTCTTCGTTGACTGCTTGGACATTTTGGCGGATGGGGAAGAACTTCACCCTTGGAAAGTCGAGGATCATCGTCCGGAGCATTTGGTGTTTCGTGTTCGATTTTTCATCGGGCCAGAAAGACGTATTCGGGAGATTTGTCCCAGACAGAAGAGTCGTGAACGTGCTTGCGACTCTCGTGTCATTCGTCCAGCCCTGTTCGTCGGTCATTGTTTGAGCGACATCAAAGTTCGATATTTCAAACGCGAGTCGACCATCTTCGAATCCGTCGTAGATGTCATCCACAATATTCATCGTCGTGTTTGTGAGGTAGAGAGTAAAAGACCCGGTGGCAATCAGATCCGTCTTCAAGAAACTGTCGGGCGTTGCATCGCCCAGAACCCGACGGGTCGACGCGGCGTTTTCGAATCGAACCTCCATGTTCAAGAATCCGGGTAGGTCGTTCAATCGGAACCCTGCCGATGCTTGATCGTTTGTGCTGAGAACGTCAGTGCTGATCCCGCTTGAGTCGTATTCCGGAGTCGGCTTTTGGGTGGCGAAGACTTCCACGTTGTCGGTTGTGCTGTGAACCGTCAGCCTGTTGTGGTCTGCGGCGACCGTCGGGTTTGAAGATGTCGAACCGTACGTCGTGTCTTTGCCGATGAAGTCGAAGTCGTAAGTCACTCGACCTTGGTTGTCTGCACGAATGACCCATTCTCGAACGTAGCAGCCTGTGTGGGTTTCCACCGAACCAGCGATTCCAGTTGTTCCGAATCTCTTTTGAATCGTAAACGTAGAGTCAGTCGTGCCGTCCGAAACGAACTGGCTGCATGGAGCGAAATACACAAGATCGTTCGAGCCGAGAGTCAAGTTTGCCGGAAAAGCGTGACCTTCCAGTTCGACAAACTTCCCTGATTTTGTTTGATCCGAAACTGGTTGTGCGTAGAAGCATCGAAACAGGTTCCCGTTTCCGACGCTGGTCTGTTGAACGCCGGAAGCGTTGTACGGGAACACATAGAACCAAAGACCATGTCGGGCAAGATTGCGGGAGTTCAGCGGACCCGTCCCTCCGCTGGTTTGCATGAGGCCATGTCCGGGGGTAGGTGGAGTCGCCCCGTGGTTTGTGGCGACCGAATAGCCTTGGAACCTCATCGCCGTGAGAAAAGACAAAGTGCCGTAATGCGAGAACGGCGGCTTCCCGGAGTTCTCGGGATAGAAATCGTTTGTGTTGACATCGGTCACTGTGCCGTTGATCGCGGCAGCGATCAATTCACGGACGACCCCGTACGAAAGTTCGCTCTCTTTTTGAAAGCGGAACGTCGAATTCTTTTGTGTCAGAAAAACGTCTTCGATGTTCCTGTCACCCCGGATCGATTCCGAGGCGACAGTGAGCATCGAAAGTTCAGAACCTTCTTCAACGTGACGGACTTGTTCCATCGCGTTCGTCGCAGCAGTTCCGAACGTCGTTTCTTTTTGGATCGAGATTTGAACGTCGCGATCCGTGAAGAAAGCCATGACAAACCCCTATCAGGTGAAGAGGTGAATGTCGACGGTTCCGTCCAAGCCGGGAGATGGATCGTAGAAAGCGGTGAACCCGATTTCAGCCATGACATCAGAACCCGTTCCAGTTGCGTTTCGAGTCAGACTTGTGATCTTGACTTTTGGCATCTCAAAGATGATTGCAGGAGTTGGGTTCTTCGTGCCTTGAGAAACAAAGTTCTTTGCTTCGTTGACCTTGGCTTCTTCAAGAACGATTGAGATCGCGGAGTCTTCAAAACCTTCGTAGATGTTTTCCGCGATGTCGCCAGAATCTTCGTCGTAGTAGACCGTCAAAGAACCAGAGACATTGATCGAACCCTGACCGATTGATTGAGCGCCGAGTTCGCCGATTTCAGTTCGGGTTCGGAGATTGTTTTCAATGGTCAAGTCGAACGAAGTCACGCCATCCAACGGACGGAGATTCGCGGCTTCGCCAGTTGTTCCCGTCTTGATGTAGATCCCGGCGACGTTGTCGACTGCCGAAAGAATCTTTTGGGTCGACGCAGCAGATCCGCCAGCGGTGATTGTGTTGAGATGCTGAACATCTTTCCCCATGAACGTGAACGTGTTGGTCACGATGCTTTCGGGACTCACGGACAAGTTGAACGAGCCGACCGTCATTCCGGTGGCGGATTCACCTTCGTCCGCCGTGAGATCGTTGAACATCTTTTCGATTGAGAATGAACGCTCCGCGACTCCGTTCTTGAAGTTCGAGTCTTCTTCTCGGATGTGTCCGGTTGTCAGCATGGTGTCGTCCGCAGTGATCTTTGAACCTTCAAGTTCCAATGAACCACCCGATGCGGTGACTTCTTTGATTTTGAAATATCCGCCGCCGGAAATGGATCCGGTCAAAGCATTCATCGGATCCGTTGCGGTTGTGTTGTTTGCGGGTTCACATCGGATCCACTCGCCAGCCGCGAATACAGAGAACGCGGTTCCAGTGTCATCTTCAAACCCGTGTGTCGGGATATCACCAGATGGCGATGCGTCATAGACATGAAGATTCATGACCGCCGTGGTATTCAAAACGGTCGCGGTCACGGTGGTTTGCGATGCTGCACCGATCGACGCTTCCAGCAAGTCGCCTTGGATGCCTGAGTCGGGGACGCTGAACTCTTGTCCAATGTCTCCGTTCGCCATGACGTTTGTCCGAACAACGTCGGCGATGTTTCGGTCATCCCGAATCATGGCGGAGTTTGCGGTTGAAGTGGAGCGGTTGAGACTCTCACTTGTGAAACGAACTTTTTCGAAGCCCGACCCCGGTTTCGTACCAAAGGTTGACTCTTCGACGATCTGTAGTGTTGTGCGGTCGGCGTTGCTCATGCTGACTCCTGTTCGTCTGAGTAGTACGGAACCCTGACGGATACTCGAAAGAATTGTCCCTCGTCTTCACGACCAAGCAGCAAAACCTCGGGGGACTGGTAGGTAATGCCGCTGACAGTTGAACCTCGAAAGGCTGACGCTAGTGTATCCGCCACATCGAGACTTGCAGCAGTTCCCGTATTTATCCTTTGATGTATCTCCGCGACGATCGTCCCGAAATGGCGGAACATGCGAGAAGACCCCATCGTGATCTGTCGGGTCAATCCGGGGACCAGCAAGACACGGACAAAAAGACCTCCGTCCGGCTGTGTTCTCGGATCGTTGTCGTAGAGAACAACCACCGCCGAACCGTCGTGTCCCGGGATGGTTCCCGCGTCGAAATCGACATCGTTGATCTTTGCGCGGATCGTGTTGTGAAGCGTTCGATGGAAGTTTGCGTTCGTTGGCATCAGAGAATCTCTCGCAAAGTTGGACCGAGTACGCCGTCCGGCTTCCTCTTGGAATGACCGTCTTCAATCCTTGCGGCGTACGGGACATTGTTCACGATGAACACGGTCTTTCCGTGTTTGCCAAGACTGCCGGGAGTCCCCAAGTTCGAGACGTTCTGTTGGATCGTCTGATCGCCTTGTTTGTCTGATTTCGTTTCGTCGAATCCGGTGGGTTCCGCATCAACGCCAACGTCCCAGTTCCCCCGCATTCTTCCCGTGTCGACCGGAGTCTTCATCACGACTCCTTTCAAGATGTCCAACGAAACCTTTCTCATGAAGAGATCGACTTCGAGCGGGATCATCTCCGAAGAGAACTTCGTGATGTTGCTTTGGAACCTTGCGAGATCTGCGGGATTGACTGTCATCTCAAGACCTCAGTTGATATTCGTACGCAGCGATGTTTTCCCCGGAATACATGGGCATCGCCGCCACCGAAACAAACTCTTTCCCGTCGATCGTGAATCGTTGTCCGGGACCGCGAACGAAGTTTGTGAACGCCGAAGAGTCTAGGTCCGTGGTTTCGCTCTGCTTGAACGGGACGATGACTCGGACATCCCCTCGTCGAAAGTCTTTCTCATTGATGAGAGCGTCTTCGTAGTCCATCGGCGGACTCCCCAAGACGGAGACGGTCGAAGAACTCGAAGACACCAAACCCGTGTCGGGGTCAAATGACTGCGACGCTAGAAGCGTGCAAGAGTAAGTCTTGCCGAGACTGTTGCAGATGTTGAACGCCTGCGCCAGAAGTATCGAGTCAAGTAGTCCGGGCATATCAAGACCTCTCGAAAGTCTCGCCCATCAGATACTCCCGAAGAAGCATCGTCGCGGAACGGTAGGACTTGATGTTCCCTTTGCCGCCGATGTAGGTCACGGACTGACGCAGAGATCCGACTTGGTTCGTCTCTGAGGCGATTTCTCCGGGGTTTGCCAAGTCGGGCAGGAGATCTTCAGACAACGCTCGAACTGCGAGTTCCATTGTCGCCCGTTTGAGTTTCTCGGGGATCTCGTCGGACTCGATCGCGTACCCGTCGTACGACTCAATGTACGCACGCGGGAAAGCGAGCGCTTGATCCTTGGTCGCCTTTCGACCAATGAACCGAGCGTTGTATTTCTCTTCGATGTAATCCGTAGCGTTCCGAAGCGCTTTCTCTTTGTTGGCGGTGGATGCCGCCGCCCAAGTCGTATCGCCTCTTCTCGCCGTGAAGTAGGTATCCGCGTCCGCGACCGATGCGTAGGACTCGGAGTTCGTTTTGCCAGTCCCATCTTCAACGATCAAAGCCACGGTTCACCTCACGAAGTTTCGGGCATGTCGATCATGCCTTCGGGCAAAGGATCAGAAACATCGGGTCCGACAGATGGAAGCGATTCCTCTTCGGGGGCTTCGAATGCTTTGACGATGTCGTCTTCGTTGATGACGTACCCCTTGCCAGAGTAAACGCCAGAGTCTTTTCGGAAGATCATGACCTTCCGTCCACCCTTTTCGCACGAAATGATGTCTTTGGGATGATGTGCCATTTCAGAACCTCAATGAAGGGGGGGCGCACCCGAAGGTGCGCCCCGCCAAGAACCAGAAAGTTATCAGGACAAGGTTGCAGCGAAAGCGGCATCCACGCAGCGGACTGCGAGTTCAGGACGGACGAGTTTCACGCCGTACAAGATGTCGAATTCCCAAGCGACCTGCTTGTATTGACGGTTGACTTCAAGACGCAGAGACAAGCCAGTGACCGGATCGGTCATGCTCATCATGTTGGAGTTCAAGCCGTCGTACTCGTCAGTTTGGGCAAGCAGCGGACGAGTCGCAAGAGCGAATGCGTCACGGTGGAAAGCCAAGTTGACTTGATGGGACGGAACCATTTTCAGCGCCTTGTTGTCTGCAACAGCAGCAGCAAGGCCACCATTTACAGACCCGCCATTATTGATGGTCAAATCAACGTCGCCGCTGGAATAACCGGAGACGGCGGTGATGGTGTAGAACTTGTCACCAGTTGAACCGCCGTGTTCGATCTTGATGACATCGCCCACAACAGGAGTTGCGGTGAACCCGTCAGCGTGGATCGCAGTCGCACCCGCAGAGTAGCCTGAACCATTGTCGATCAATGGCGTACCCGTCGCGGTCGTGGTGTGATACGGAACAGAATCGTCAGCGAACAAGTCGAAGCCGAATCGGTTGCCGAACTCACCACTGATTCGTGGAGCATCGCCAGAAGCGCCGCCGACCTCGTTGAACGCGGTGATTCCGGACAAGTTCAGCATCGCATCTTCGCCGACAAAGTTCGACACGAGACGACGGTTGTCGGGAGAAGCATTCTCAGAGTTGAGAAGACGACGAGCGTGAGTGATTTGAGAAACATCACTGAAGATTGATCCGCTGCTTGGGATCTCAGCGCAGTTGTAGACGTTCTTGTATTCACCGAAAACGTCGTCGTTGACTTGGTTCGCAAGACCACGAATTGCTTCGTCGATTTGCATCGGCACGAAGTGACGGTTCTCGTCGAGTTCAACCATGTCTTTGTCAGTCAAGTGGAACGGAGTGGATTTCTTCCACTTGTTCAACGAGATTTGAGTCGTGTTCATGGTCGTGTCGCCGGGAGCCGGAGGAGTATTGCTCGCGGTGACATCAGTTGCAGCGACAGCCGATGGAATTGGTACGTCGATAGTTGAACCCGCCATGGCGGCTTCGGTTGAGTAGTCGAGATTGACGATCCGGGGAGCGACTGCACGTTCGCGAAGAGTGAGCAGACCGCGCGCAAGGATCTTCGGAAGAATGGCGGTGAGTGTGTTTGCCACGGGGAAATTCCTTCAGAAGAATTGAAACGAAAAATAGAATTACACGGGTCCGCTCCAGCATCTCGCATCGGGGCGGGGCATCTCGCCGGTTTTAGTCTACCACCGTTATTTCGCCCGATGCGATTTGTTCGAGACTCGCGTTCATTGACTTGAAGTCTGAACGTGAAATCGTTTTCGAACCGGACGCTCTCGCGGGGGTAGAAGATGGAGACGATCCAGTTGCACCCGTCCCGGCTGCGCCGCTCGCCTCGAACGCACGAGAGAATGTCTCGCTCGCTCTCATTTCATCGACGAGTTGAGGGATGGTCATAGGGTTTCCCTGTGCGTCGCCGATTCGCTGGTTCCCGTCGCCGTCGATGACCTCGACCACGAACTGACCTGCGTCGTTCTGCCTCATTCGAGTGTTTCGCAGAACATGGGGTAGAAGAAGATCGACTGATCCTTTGGAGTTTGCGATCGCTTTCGCGGCCGCAGATGTGACCAGAGTGTCAGACAGTTGAGTCCGAAGTGCATTCGATTCGTTCTTCACGACATCAAGTTCGGATGCGTGCTTCGCGAAAATTTGCTTCTCTCGGGCTTTGATCGCCTCTTCAACCTTCTGTTCCGGGTTGAACTCTGCGATCTCTTGAACCTTCGACAAAGCGTCACGCGCGGCTTGAGCGTCGAGTCCCTCGAACGCCTTCAATCGCTTCGCTGCATCTTGAGCGGCGGACCTTTCTTTCGACAACGCGCTCTTCAATGCGCTCGTGTCCGAAAGTTCCATCCCAGAGTTTGCGTTGACATTCAGGACAAACTTCCCGTCGTCCCGTTGCGAGTAGTGGTCTGTCAGACCTTCGGGGATTGACTCCGCCGAATCAAGAATTGGATCTAGTGCCATGATGTTCTCCTTCTAGGCTTTTTCAGTATACGACTTGCTCACCATCAATTTCAGATGGCGATTCATCGTCGATTGGTTCTTTGATGAGTTCGACTTCGAAACCGATCTCTTTCTTCAATGCAAAGACCGATGTCAGAGCGGGCGCTTTGAGGTATCCAACGCTCTCGGGTCGGAACAGCGGATGCGCCTGTATCTCACCTTGAAGAAGTTTCCGACCTTGCTTCGACCCACCAGTGACTTCGCCCGTTCGACCGTCGACCAGATACTCAGTGTCTTTTGCTCCGACTTCGAAGAGTCCCGTTGTGATTTTTGCTTTCATTGGAAATCCTTGTTTGCAAAACCGCCGATTCTGAGAAAGGTTTCGTTGCTCCCCAATTCCAAAACGTCGTCCGTGAAATCATTCCCTCGACCAAAGTTCCGACCACGAATCCCTCGCATTCTGTCGACAATATGCTCGAAGAAATCAGGGTCGGCTTTGAGCATGTACGCCGCATCGTCGACCATATCGCCAACACCCATCGAAAGAATTTCAGACGACCGAAAATTGTCGGTCCATCCGCTTTTGTAGACCTTTCCGATATACGGAGTTGTGAAGTCGTCAACGATTCCTGTCTCTCTCCGGTCATAATGTGGCGAAATGGTTTCTCGGAAAGAGAGATTTTGACCCCTCTTCGGATCTTTCGCAAACGAATTTCTAGCGCGACGTTTGAGAAACGCGATGCTGGACTTGAGTTGATCTCCGCGGTGAAATTCGACCGCGTGCATGACCTCATGGACGATCGTGTTCACGCTGTCCGACTTCGCGACATGAACCGTTCCTCGCCAATGATACGCCCTCGCATCTCCGCGAAGTTGATTGAAACCGTAGGTGAAACTGTCTCCCGCCTGCTGGTCGATTGCGTCTTTGTCAATCAATCTTGACATGAAGTCGTCTGCTTCTTCGACCTTTGATCTCAGTTCTTTGTTTGCGATTCTCCCGCCAACGTCCGTTGTGTCTGTCGCGTCGGTCGCAGTCTCTTTCCTCTTATGTATTTTTCTTTGAAACGAAGATCGGCGTTCCGGTGGAAGTTCCATCATTTTGTGAATCTTTGGATTGATCTTGTCGCTGGCGGCTTTGAGCGCCTCTTTGGATGCCGTGTGAGCCTCATCGGCGGCTCTGTATTTTTTCAGCAATTCATCGTGTTCTTTGAGGAGTCTTGCGATTTCGTCGGGATCCTCAACGATTCTGTTTTTCGCCCTTTTGTATTCTTTGAATTTATCGTTGCACGCTCGAATCCTCAGTCGTCTTTCTTCGTACAGTCGCCTCTCTTTCGCTCTCACATCCAAGAACTTCAGGTAGTCGGGATCCCCGTCGAGTTGCTCTTCGATGTAGTTTCGGAGTTCTCGACCGTTCATATCTGCGGGGTTTTTGGTCGGGGCTTTGGGAGCGTCCGGTTTGGGCGGCGGGGCAGGTTCCGGTGGCGGAGCAGCCAATCGTTCGATCGGCGGTCGTGCCTTTGTCGGCTTGACCAAGAACTGCTGGATCTGTTCGTTGATCCTGTTCGCTCTGACTCCGAGCGTCCGTTCCAAGTCGAGCAGTTGTTCGATCGTCAGTTCTTTGGGCGGGAACGTCCCATAGTTCGTGAATCGGGTCAAGTGAACCCGACCCTCTCGGAACAGTTCGGCGCGCTTCTTGCCGAGAACCATGTTCTGCAATTCGACCGGCTGTTGCTTGAGCCATCGAGCGTAGGTCGTTTTCCCGGATACCGAACCATTCATCGATTCTCGAAACTTGCTGACTTTGCTCTCAGGAACCTTTCCGAGACGCTGCGACTTGAACTCTTTCGAGAGTTCGTCCCAAGACTTTGTGATCGGGACCGTTGTCGATCTGCACCGGATATGGAGCGGCGGTCTTGGACCCTCCGTCGGTTTGAAGACTTTCCCGTCCAGACCGGCGCAAGTGTCCGTCGTTCGAGAGTCCAGCGTCGCGACGTACTGAACGCCTTTGATAACGTCCCTGTTCCCCTCGTAGAGCAGCGAGCGGGATCGATTCGACACATGGGTCATCTGAGTTCGGACGACCGCCTCGACGTTCCTACGGCTCGCTCCGATGACCCCGTCCATGTACCGATTCATCCTCGTTCCACGGATTCGACGAACCATGTCGTCCACCGAATCGCCCGCCACGATTCCGAGATTGATCTGTTGCGAGACTTTCGATCCGAGATCCTCGCCCAGTTCTTTGAACCAAGTCGTGACCAGTTTTCCGTTCATCGGCTCGTTCCGGACGACCGCTCTCAGCATGTTGGGTCCGGGCATGGTCGGCGCGTATTTGAACGGGATCGCGTTGGTCAACGACTCGCTGGCGAAAGTTGCGGACATGGTTCCGAGATCGTTGAGCGTCGAAACGGTGTCTTTCATGATCGCGCTCATGCTGTCTTTGGAGATCGCGACCAAGTTCTTCGAGATGCGTTTGTACCGAGCGGCTCTCGCCGGAGCGTTGCGGATTTGCGACGCTGTCATGATTTGGTCGACCATGTCTTTCTGCATCGGTCCAGCCATGAAGCGACCAATACGGGCGACCTCTGCGTCTTTCAGACCTTCGAGAAGCATCGCATGACGAACGCCACGGTTGAAGAGTTCCTCGTTGACTGTCATGTCTCAAGCGCCTCGAATCCTTCGACCTCGGACAGCCTGCCGCAGATCTCAACGGGCGATGCGTCCATACCGAACTGTCGTTTCCACGACTCAGCATATACGAGATCCGGATCGATTCCGTAGGTTTGACCTTCTTCTTCCGTGAACCGAACCAGAGATTCGCCGAGACTGACGACGGGTTTCCCTCGGACAGCGAAGTCGACCAGCCTGTTCGAGCAGGAACCAATCGCGGAAGAGTACCGATCCAGACAGTCCGACCAAGATTCGTCTTCGGGGTTTGAGAAGCCGACGTTGAACTGTTCGCACACCTTGAGCATCTCACGGAATCCTTCGTTCCCAATCGGCGGGCGATAGACGACGTTCGCGATGCCGCACTTGTCGACGCAGAACGAAAAATATTCGTGTTCGTCAATGAACTGACTGAACCCCAAAATCGAAGCGTTCGTCCGGCACTCCCCGACGATCAATGTCCTCGGGTCGTCGAATGACTTGTTCACCGGGAACGCTTGACGAAACGCCATCACATCCCCGGGGAACGTCGACTCGAAGTCTTCAGATCGGACGAGTTCGGAATCCAGACCGCACCCACCGCGATCAAACATCAGATGATTGTCTCCGTCGATGAACCCACGCTGAACCGAAGCCACCGGAAGATTCAGACGACGACGCATGTTCATGACCCAAGTCCCAAACGGGTGAGATCCGTTCCAGACGACGACGAAAGCCGCTTGTCGGAGAAAGCAGAGCGTCTCAGGAGAAGCCGACTCGACCTTGTGGTACGGCATCGATCGACCCCGAGCGATCAGTCCGAACTGCTCATTCAGTCGTTGAACGCAGTCGTCGCCTTGTGGGCAGTAGAAGACAAAGTCTTGTGGCATTTGGTTTCCGATTCTGTTTCGATCCAGACTGTCGCACCGCATGGAAGCGGCTTGTCGGGAGAATACACAATTCGACACGGACCTTCGATTTCGATTGCGTGACAGTAGTCGTTCGCTTTGTATGTCTTATGCGAAAGAACCGGGGATCTCTCCCCGGTCTTTCTGTTCCGTTTGATTGTGTGCTGATTCACATGGATGCGTTTTTTCATCGCATGCGTTTTCCACGACCGCCGGTTTTCTTGCCGCCGATCTTCTTCCCGCCCATTTTCTTTCCGTTTGTCTTTTTCGAGCCTCTAGGCATTGGAGATCCCTTCTGAGAGTTTTCTTCGTTGTTGAACCCAGTCCCAGAACTCAGGACTGACCCGCTCATAATAACCACGGGATTCTAGGATTTTCGAGAACTTGTTGATCTCATGGACCCTTTGAACAAAGACCATCGTGTACGCCTCGTCTGTGATTTGGCCCCAGTCGTCCGGATCCAAATCGGGGTCTTCAGGATCTTCTTCTGACGGCAGAAACGGGATCAGGATCAGGTCGGAACGCGCTTCAACGAAGAACTTGTTTTTCGAATCGCAGAATGCTTCGATGTCGTTCGACTCTTCTTCCGGAATGCAAACAACAACGACACGGAACCAATCATCCCAAGTCGTGACGATGTCCCAGAGAATCTGAGAGTTGCCGACCAGAACATGAACCTCGCCTGCATCGAAAGCCGATCTCGCAAAGGGGCAAGGCTTGTTTCCCCCGTAATGCTTCGACGGCTTGTCGAGATAGTTGTGGACCCAATTCTTGACCTCTTGCTCAACGATTTGATTTGAGAGCATCTGAGAAACTTACCGCAAGACGGTTTGAATTGCGATCGCTTGGTCGATGGTTGTTGCTCCCAAGATGTAGCCTCTGCTCGCCAGATCCTCGTAGTCGCTCGGCATGAAGTATTCCCGTTTGCTCTTGTAGTTCATGACCGCGACAACCTCGCTCCGTTTGGGGAATCTCCACTTGCCGAGATCCCTTCCTGTCTCGGGATCCATCAGAAATTTGAACGTCGCCAAGAACGGGTGCTTGTCGATGAAGTTCATATCCGGATCCCCTTCGGTAGACGGGATCGCTTCCCCACCGGCAACAAAGCCGAATTCGTTTTCCAGCCATGCCGCGTTTGCCAAGAAACTCTCTCGGTTTGCCGGGTTGCTTTGAAGCATCGCCCAATCGAACCAGATCTTTTTGCACCCGAGATCTGCCCAAGGTTTGAGATTCAGATTTGCAAAATCACGATCAGACTTGTTTTCCATGTAGTTCGGTGGGGACAACAAGCCTCTCGGCATCTCGATTGTGTTGGGGTTGTACGGATTCCATCCCCCATATATTTCGATGGAAGTTCTTGTTTTCTCTGCCCAAGAAAAGACTTCCTCCCACTGGAGTTTGTCTCGCTTTGAAAGCGGCATCCAATTCGCGGACGGCATGACATGATCTTTTGACGGGATCTTTCCAGCAGGAAGCCAGAAGATGAACCTTTCGTACCCCAGATCTCTCACGGGCTTGAATAGACGATCCAACATTGCAGTCGGACCAAGTTCAACCAACGCAGGGTGCTGACCATTTTCTGTTTCTTGATACCCCCGGAACACTTGAGCGAACACGGGCCTTCGGTCGAACCTTTTCGGCGACGACAAACATTTGAAGAACTTACGCACCGCATTCGCCCCACTCTGACAACACCTTGACGATGGCATTGAAGCCATTGCTGGTTTGGTAGTGGTATCGGTAGCCAGAAACATCTCCCAGAACTTTCAGCAAGTCTTGGAACCCAACCACGCCGTCTTCGTTCAAGTCTGACGGGCATGAGTTGTCCGCGTAGTAGCAAACTTGGTATGGCGACGGTTCGCAGGGGTGGTCGTTGCCACAAGCAAAGCGGACAACACCAGAAGATATGAACGAATCGGGACCAGTGAGCCGAGCGATATGAAA
>CETC01014089.1_pt1 | contig 17647 bp, 12 predicted proteins | sample 326911 | NCBI WGS metagenome assembly CETC01 (sample SAMEA2622694, study PRJEB7988) | marine metagenome | isolation source: saline water (ENVO:00002010), including | reverse complement strand
TAGATGGCGTAACTAGTAATATTCAAACGCAATTAAATAGTGCAGCGTCAACAGGCAAGGCCATTGCGATGGCTATGGTATTTGGTTAATAGAAAGGATATAAAAAATGGCAGCACCTAATATTGTCAATGTCGCTACTATTACGGCAAAGACAGATACAGCGTTACTTACAGGAACTTCAGCAGTTAATGCACTAAACAATCCTGCATCTTCTGGTAAAGTTATGAAAGTAAATAGTTTAGTAATATCTAACGTAGATGCTTCAGCAGCAGCTACAATAACAATAGGTATATACCCACAAGATGACATAGCAGGTACAGCAGTCGTGTATGCAAATGCAGTGTCTGTAGCACCTAACTCATTCTTAGTGGCAATAGATAAAGACGTTGGAATGTACTTAGAAGAAGATACATCTCTTGGTGTTACTGCAAGTGCAGCTAACGATTTGACCTACACGATTACATACGAAGAACTATCGTAAGGAACTTAGATGAGGGTTGTTGGCAACATAGCTTCTGACTCAGAGGTAGTAGCAACTGCTGATGGTGCTATAACGGCAGGTAAGCCAGTTGTGGTAAACGCTGATGGTACGGTGCAGTTTGCTGGTTCAACTACTTTTAGTACCACAGTAGGAAGTTCAGCTACGTTTGAAAGTGCCGCAATTACAGGCACTGACATGACTTTTGATAGTAACAGTAATAGAGTAGTTATTACTTATAAAGATGGTGGTAACAGTGATTATGGTACAGCAATTGTAGGTGAGGTAAATGCAAGTAATAATACTATAAGTTTTGGAACGCCAGTTGTGTTTGAAAGCGCAGCAACTAACTTTACTAGCATTGATTTTGATTCTACCGCAAATAAAGTTTTAATTGCGTATGAAGATGATGCAAACAGTGATTATGGTACAGCAATAGTAGGAACGGTTGATTCTTCAGACAATAGCATAAGTTTTGGTTCGGCTGCTGTATTTGAAAGTGCTGCCGTTCAATACCTTACTACACGTTTTGATCCTGATAACTCTAAGTTTTTAATTGTATATGAAGATAATGGAAACAGTGATTATGGTACAGCAGTGGTAGCAACAATAAGTGGTACAAGTGTGAGTTTTGGTACTCCTACTGTTTATGCTAGTGTTTCTACTGTTTATAACACTTGTATATATGATACTAACGCTAATAAGTTTTTAGTAGTTTATAGAAATGCAGACGTTGGTGGATATGGAATAGTAGCAACTATTTCTGGAACTAGCGTTAGTTTTGGGTCAGCAACAGGTTTTCATACAAGTGGTAGTAGTATATTTATAAACGGTTCTACTGGCCGTTTTGGTACATCCTTTGACAGCACACTTAATAAAATAGTTATAGCATATCAAGCCTATCCTATATCATCAAGCACAGTAGGTTATGTAGTTGTTGGAACAATCAGTGGTACGTCTGTAAGTTTTGGCAGTTATGTTGCACTTGGAGCTGCTGAAGATGATCACGCTAATATCATAGCCTACGATTCAAGTACAAAAAAACATTTATTAATGAACTACGATGCATCAGAAGATCCTGATCATACTAATATTAGAGAGATAACTGTTTCTGGAACTACACCTACTGTAGGTGATCAAGTTCTTGTATCTGACCTTAGAGAATCAACAAATAACGCTATAGTGTTTGACAGCAATGCTAAAAAGATGGTTATAGCTTACGCTTTTGGTGGTAACAGTAACTACGGTACAGCTAATGTCATACAAACAAGTGGCACTGTAGATAACCTCACCTCAGAAAACTTTATAGGCTTTGCAAAAGATAATGTTGCTAATGGTGCAGTAGCCACAATACAAACAGCTAACAGTATAGCTAGAGATAATATACAACAGGCAAGTGCCTCTGACTCACTTAGTTCTGCATCTACATATGGTGCTATTAGCACTGGCCCTGCAATGGCAGTCGATACTGCAAATAATAGAATAGTCATAGCAGGAAGAGATGGTGATACTGGTGTAGGTAAAGCTATTGTTGGGAGTATAGATACTAGTAATGACACTGTATCTTTTGGAAGTTTTGCACAGTTTGAGGATGGTAATAACACAGAAAACTTTGCAGTAGCATTTGACAGTTCTAATAGCAAAATAGTTATCGTGTACTCTGATGGTGCAGATAGTAATAATGGTAAAGCTGTAGTTGGTACTGTGAGCGGTACGTCAATAAGTTATGGTACGATTGTAGAGTTTGATAGCAACTCAAGACTAGCATCTGTAGCTTTTGACAGTAATGCTGGTAAGATAGTTATAGCATATGCTGATTATGGAAATAGTGGTTATGGTACAGCTATTGTCGGAACTGTATCAGGCACAGATATAAGTTTTGGTACTGCTCAAGTTTTTAAAAGTGCATCTTCAACTCACATAGATATTGCGTTTGATAGTTCTAATAATAAAGTTGTAGTTGCATACGTTGCTACGCATCATTATGGAATTGTAGGAACAGTGAGTGGTACATCAATTAGTTTTGGTTCAGAAGCTAAGTTTGCTGACAACGGTGGTAGTAATAACAAACTAGCATTTGATAGTTCTAATAATAAGTTTTTAATTATATATAAGGATCAAGCCACTGATGACGGTTTTGGTATAGTAGGAACAGTATCAGGAACAAGTATTAGTTACGGCTCGGCTGTTGAGTTTCACGATGCAAATACATCAGATATGGATCTAGCTTTTGATACTGAATCAAATAAGTTTCTAATAGCATATAAAGATGATGGTGATAGCGATAAAGGTAAATATGTAACTGCTAGTATATCTGGAACAACACCTAGTTTTGGTTCAGAGGCAGTGTTAGATAGTGGCAGAGCATTACAGCCAAATATTGAATATGATAGTGGTAACAAAAGAACTGTAATTAATTATAGAGATACTAGTGGTGTAGGCACAATCAAACTGTTTCGTCATTCTGGATTTGATGAAGATCTCACCATAGGACAACAATACTTCGTACAAACAGATGGAACATTATCAACCAGTGCAGATAGTCCATCAGTAATCGCTGGTACAGCAATCTCAGGCACTGATTTAATTGTGAAAGGATAGACAAACAATGTCAAAAACAATAATAGAAAACTCAACTAAAATATCAAAGTACTTATTCGCTGACGATAAAACAGTCAGCATGGCTTCTGATAAAATCACTGTAGGTAGTGACCCTGTAGATTTTTATATAGGCGATCTTAACAGTGGCAATGCAACGCTACATGAAGATGTAGATAACGCACCTTCAGATTGGTACGGCAACAAGTATAAGTTTGACGGTACTACATGGTCTGCAAACTCTGACTTTGTTGATCCAAGAGAAGAGTAAAATAGCTCATGCGTATTGTCGGTAACGATCCAACATTATCAAGACAAATAACGGCTACTGCCAGTGGTGCAATATCTGCTGCTGGTAAGCCGTTGATTGTTAATACTGATGGTACGGTTACTGAAGCAGGTATAGATAGTGCTACTCAATCGCTTGGAACTGCTGTTAACTTTGAAAGTGGTGCTATTCAATATGCGTCTGCTACTTTTGATAGTAACAGCAATAGGGTTGTCATTGCTTACAGAGATGCTGGTAATTCAAACTATGGAACTGCTGTAGTGGGGACAATTTCTGGAACCAGTGTGAGTTATGGTACGGCTGTTGTTTTTGAAAGCGCAGAAACTACATGGATAAATGCTACATTTGATAGTAGTAATAATAAAGTAGTTATTTCATACCTTGACGCTGGTAATAGTAACTACGGCACAGCTATTGTCGGCACAGTAGACTCATCTGATAACAGTATATCATTTGGTTCTGCTACCGTATTTAATACCGCAGCTACAAACCAAGGCAAAATAACTTTTGACAGCAGTAATAACAAAGTTGTTATAGCGTATAACAACGGTGGTGATTCAGGGCATGGCTACGGTATAGTTGGTACGGTATCAGGCACTTCTATAAGTTTTGGTTCTGCTGCTGAGTTTGAAAATGCTGTTATTAGTGATCCAGCAATTACGTTTGATACTGATACAAACCAAGTAATAATTGCGTATCGAGATGAGGGCAATTCTAACTATGGCACTGCTATCGTAGGCACAGTGTCAGGTACTTCTATATCATTTGGATCTCCTATTGTTTACCATAGTGTTAATGCTAGTGAAACGGCTATAGCTTACGATAGTAATGCTCAAAGAATTATAGTTGCATATAATAACGGTGGAGATAATGATCATGGTTATGCAGCAGTGGGTAGTGTAGGTACTACAGAGTTTGATGGTTTTGGAACGCCAGTAGAGTTTAGAAATGCAGATGAGCAAGCTAATGCAATAGTTTTTGACAGTAACGCTAATAACGTAGTTGTAGCATTTAGAGAAGATGATGACTCAAATAAAGGAAAGTTTGTAATAGGAACTGTGGCAACTAGTGGCAATACGGTTACTTTTGATGCAAGTACTCTAACCACTTTTGAAAGTGGTTCTACTAATTGGAACACATTAGCTTTCGATAGTAGTAATAATAAAGTGCTTATTGCTCATGGTGGTGGATCTACTGGAAGATCTTTAGTTCTACAGGTTGCATTTTCAAATGAAAACCTCACCACAGAAAACTTCATAGGTACATCAGCACATTCAGCAGCAGACGGTGCTAAAGTTCTTGTGAATACTCAAGGTGCAATAGATGAGAATCAAAGTGGACTGACAGCAGGGCAGACATTCTTTGTGGACAAGAATGGTGATTTAAAACTTAGCACTAATGACGCACAAGCAGTAGGTACAGCAGTAGTATATGAAACCTCTGAATCTAGAGATAATAAAGCTACATTTGACAGCAATTCAAATAGAGTTGTTATAGCGTATAGAGATCAAGGTAACAGTACTTACGGTACAGCAGTAGTAGGCACTGTAAGCGGTACATCTATAAGTTTTGGAACACCTGTAGTATTTGAAAGTGCAAACACCCAAGTCATTGGCCCTACATTTGATAGCAGTAATAATAAGGTTGTTATTGCATATGTTGATAACGGTAACAGTGGGTATGAAACTTGTATTGTTGGTACTGTTGATCCAAGTGATAACAGCATAAGTTTTGGAACTCCAGCAGTTTATTATTCTGGAAGTGGGTCAAATCTAGACACAATAACATTTGACAGTTCTAATAATAAAGTTGTTGTTGCCTACAGAGTTTCATCAACTAGAGGAGAAGCAAGGGTAGGCACAGTGTCTGGAACAGATATAACTTTTGGAACTGCTGCAACAATTATTAGTAACAGTGTTACGTTTTTTAGTTCAACTTTTGATACTAATTCAAACAAAGTTGTTATTGTGTTTATGAACTACTCAAGTGGAGATGATGGTACTGCTATCGTTGGAACAGTATCAGGAACAGATATAACTTTTGGAACTCCAGTAGAGTATAGCAATGACGGTCAAAGCAACTGGAATAGTGTAGCATTTGATAGCAGTAATAATAAAGTTATTGTTTCATTTTCAGATGGAGATGATGGCGATAAAGGTAAAGCAGTTGTTGGCACAGTATCTGGAACAGATATTAGTTTTGGTTCAATAGCTACATATAATGATGCTGCTACCTTATATCCAGTTGTTGTGTTTGATAGTTCTACAGGCAATCCAGTTGTTGCATATCAAGATGCTGGTGGAAGTAACTATGGGCGTTTTGCTGTAGGTACAGTATCAGGAACAGATATTACATTTGCCTCTGAAGTAGTTTTTGAAGAAGCTGCTGTTCTTAATGTAGGCGCTACGTTTGATTCTACAAACAATAGAGTTGTTGCTGTATTTGAAGATGATGCTAACAGTGATTATGGAACAGCAGTAGTTATAAAAACTGGAAGTGATACATCAGGCTCATTATCAACAGATGCCGTAACAGCAGGAACAGCACTGTCTGCTACTAAGTTATTGGTGAAAGGGTAAAGATGCGTACAGTACCACCAACAGAAAAAGGTAAATACAGAGCGATTGCATCTGGTGCTATAGCTAATGGTAAGCCTGTTGTGGTTAATAGTACAGGTACTGTGAGTGTGGTTAGTGGATCTACTTCAGCAGCAGGGGCAGAAGCTGTATTTGAAAGTGCCGTTACACAATACATAGCTTCTACTTTTGATAGCAGTAATAATAAAGTAGTTATTGCGTATAGAGATAGAGGAAACAGTGACTATGGAACTGCGATAGTTGCAACAATAGACTCATCAAATAATACAATTAGCTATGGTTCTCCTACTGTTTTTAATAGTGCTAATAGTCTTTATATCTCTCCTACTTTTGACAACAGTAACAATAAAGTTGTTATTGCATATCAAAATGGAGGAGACAGTAGTCATGGGTATGCTATTGTTGGAACTGTTAGCGGTACATCTATAAGTTTTGGCACTCATGTTGAATTTGAAAATGCTACAACTAACTATATTTCTGCAACTTTTGACAGTGATGAAAATAGAGTAGTGATTGCATATTCAGATGCAGGTAATTCTAACTATGGCACTGCTATTATAGGAACTGTATCAAGTACATCTATAAGTTTTGGAAGCCCAATAGTATATGAAAGTGATACTGCTGAGTATATAAGTTCAACTTTTGACAGTAGTAATAATAGAATAGTTGTTACTTACAGAGATGGTGGTGACAGTGGACATGGTAAAGCATCAGTAGGCATAGTAAATAATACGGAGTTTGATAGTTTTGGTACTCCTGTAACATTTGAAAGTGCTAGTACGTTCTTTACTTCTACAACTTTTGACAATAATTCTAATAAAGTAATTATAAATTATAGAGATGCAGGTAATTCAAATTATGGAACAGCCATAGTTGGTACAGTATCAGGTACGTCTATTAGTTTTGGCACTGCTGTTGTTTTTGAGAATGGTACTTACATTGCTGACCATAGAGCGTCTACGTTTGATAGTACTAACAATAAAGTAATTATAGCTTACCAAGATGGAGGTAACTCTAACAAAGGCACTGTTATAGAAGGAACTGTTAGTGGCACAAGTATTAGTTTTGCAACTGCTGTTTTATTTAATGATGCCGATACAGATGAACATACTTCAGTAATTTATGACTCTAATAGCAATAGATCATTAATAGGTTTTCACGATAATGGAAATAGCAGTTACGGTACTGGCGTTGTGTATTCAACATCTGTACCAACAAACCTTACTACAGAAAACTACATAGGCATAGCTAACTCCTGTTCATTTCATGGTGCTACAGAAACATTTACAGTAACTGTAGCTTCGGGTGCTTTATATGGTGGTGGAGGTACAGGTAACGTGTTTTACCTAAATGGATTAAGTAATCCACCAATACAGTTATTAAAAGGACACACATATATATTTGATCAGTCAGATAGTTCTAACAGTGGTCATCCTTTGCATTTTAAAGATACAGGAGGAAGTCAGTATACTAGTGGCGTAACTGTTACAGGTTCAGCAGGAAGTTCAGGTGCTAATGTAACCATAGTAATTCCTAGTGATGCCACAGAGCCAAGTCAATATTACTGCACCTCTCATGGTAATGGTATGGGTAATTTAATTACTATAGGAGATAGTTTTGTGAATGTAGATGTAATAGGAACAGTAAATGATCAACAGTCTAGCCTAACAGCAGGACAACAGTATTTTGTACAAACTGATGGTACGCTAAGTGAAACAGCAGATAGTCCAAGTGTACTTGCAGGTACTGCAATATCTGCAACAGAATTAGTAGTGAAGGAATAAAAAATGATGGAAGCTATATCACCAGTAATTTTCTGGAACGTAGTATTAACGCTGGTGATTGCACCTGCGATATGGATGTTCAGGAATCTCATGGCAGAGGTCAAGAGAATAGATATTCTCCTTAATCGTACTAGAGAAGACTACTCTACTAAACATGAGTTGCGTGAAGATATGAAAATGGTATCAGACGCATTATATAGATTAGAGGATAAACTAGATAAAGTATTAGAGAGGGGGAAGTAAGATGGCTACTGTTACATTTACACCACAACAAAGTCAAACATATCTTGCAAATAATCCAGATGTATTAAATGATGCTACTGCTAGAGCGAGAGCAGCAGGAATACCTACTGGAGTGCAGATGGAAAATTTTGTTAATCAAGTAGCACAAGAACATTTTAATCTTTTTGGTAAAAATGAAGGTAGGCAAGGTGTTCCTCAAGGTGCTGTTGAATTAGCCACTGCACCAGATACTTCTACTGGAGCTAGTCAAACATTTAATCTAACTGCCCCACCTCCACCTGATCCTGTAGATTTAAGTCCAGTTACATCTGCTGTTCAAGGCGTAGCAGATCAAATTGGTCCAGCACTTCCAGGTCAAACAAATTTATTTGCAGGTCAAGCTGGAATAATGTCAGGTCAGCAAGGTATAAGAGATGTTGTAGACCCTTTAGGTGGTCAGATACAGGGCGTAAGAGATGTAGTAGATCCTTTAAGTGGTCAAATAACTGGTATAGGAACACAAATAGGGACTGCTGCTGAAGGTCAAGCCCCTACTCTAATGGGTCAAACAGCAGGATTAGCACAAGGACAGGCAGGTATACAAGCAGGTATTGGAACTGCTGGTGAAGGTCAGACAGATCTATTTGCAGGTCAAGCTGGTTTAGCAGGAGGTCAAGCTACTTTATCTGAAAATCAAGCTGCATTACAAGCAGGTCAGACAGGACTAGGCACACAGATAGGTGCTTTAGGTACTGCTGCTGTAACAGATCCAGATACAGGTGAAGTTACTCAAAAGCCTACTGGATTGTTTGCAGGACAGGCTGGATTAATGGCAGGTCAGACAGGATTGACACAAGATATATCAGGATTAGGTAGAGAATTAAGTGATGTTAGTGCCGACATTGGTGGTCAATTAACAGGTTTGGGAGGACAACTAGGTGCTTTCCGTAGTGGAGTAGAACAGTATCAAAGAGGAGCTACAACGCAACGAGGTGATATACAAGGCACTCAAAGAGCAGGACAAGCTAACTTACTAGCACAGATACAAGGTGTAGGTCAACAGGCTAATCGTGCTGCTGAAGCGATAGCACAACAAAGACAGATGCAAACTCAAACACAACAACCAGCAGTACAACAACAGGCTGCACAGTTTGCTAGATCTGCACCAAGAGCTACTCCAAGCAATCAACAAGTAGGTCCAATGGGTCCAATGGCTAGTGACCCTAGAGATGTTTTAATACAGAACTTATTACGCAATGCATCTCTTATGAACAGAAGGCCAGTTTAATAGGAGAATATAATGTCAACAATACCAATAACACCAGGACAACTACCTAAAGCTGGAAAAATACAACTAGACCCTAGTAGTGGTAGATATCAATTTTTTGATCCAGGTTATGGTCAACAAGGTCAGTTTAGACAAGCATCTTTGGCTGAATTACAAGCAGAAAAGGCTAGAGATCCTAGCTTTAATCTTCCATTTAATTATGGTGCTTTTGGAGAAACACCAGAAGGAAAGGTAAGGACTAGAGATCCTAATACAGGACTACTTGTATTTACCGATCCTGTACCTGATCCTGCTGCTATGTCTCCTGAACAATTACAAAGAGCTAGTAATATCGCTGCTTTGGGTGATTTTATTGATCCTCAAACAGGACAGATTAGAGATGAGTTTGCTGGTGGAGACTTACCTACTATAGATGTAATACGTGATCAAGATCCTGCAACTTTAGCACAAACCATAGAAGGTCTTAAAAATAGACAGAAGGGTAGACTAACAGGATTTAAAGGAGAGTTTACCGATTTATCTGGTGGTGAGGCATTAGAGGCATTCCAAGGTGCAGTTGGAACTAGAGCAGGTTATGTAGATCCTTATGGTCAAAAAACTCAGATAGGTATGCAAGAAGATCTATTCAAAGATCCTCAGTCAGCTATGATACAAGGTACTTTTGATGAGCAGAAATACCTTAGAGACTTTCCTGATGTTGCAGCTGCTGTAAGAAGAGGTGACTTTGCATCAGGTAAAGAACACTTTGATACTTTTGGTAAACAAGAACAAAGAGATGTTTATTATAAAGGTGGTACTGTATTAGATCTAGAAGAGATACAAACAAGTCCTGATGAGTTTTTAGACTCTACTAAATATAATATAAATCCTACTACAGGTCAATTTACAGCAACTGTAGGTACTACAGCAGATGTAGCTATGCCTACTAAGACAGATGCACAAAGTTTTACTGCTGATAAAAGTTTTGCTGACGTTCAAAAAGAAGCTATGAAAGCTGCAAAACAACAAGGACTGACAGATATTGTTACAGCACAAACAGATACAGTAGATAAAGAATCTACAGTGCAAGGTCAGTTAGAAGGATTAATGGCTCAGTTTGAAGACGGTAAGATACCTGCATTTGCTGCTGGAGCTATAAGAACTGCTGAACAAAGACTAGCTGCTAGAGGTATGGGTGCTTCTAGTATGGCAGGGGCTGCTATCGTACAGGCTGCAATGGAAGCTGCTACACCTATAGCTGCGGCTGATGCAGCAACATATAGTCGTATGCAACAATTAAATTTAAACAACAGACAGCAAGCAGAAGTTCTTAACGCTCAGATGACTATGAGATTAGATCTAGCTAATTTAAATAATGAGCAACAAGCTAGAATTACTAATACAGCAAACAGAGTACAAGCATTGTTTAGAGATCAGGCCGCTGTAAATGCATCTAAGCAGTTTAATGCTGCTAATGAACAACAGAATGATCAGTTCTTTGCATCTTTATCTAACAATGCAGCTCAGTTTAAAGCTGCTCAACAAAATGCAATGGAAAGATTTAATGCTGGTCAAAAGAATGCTGTAGAACAGTTTAATGCTAGTCTGCAAAATACTAGAGAACAATTCAATCAAAAGAATGCTATATTAATAGATCAAGCTAATGCAGTGTATAGACGTAATGTAAATACTGCTAATACTGCTTTAAGAAATGCAGAGAACGAATTTAATGTTCGTAACTTATTTAACATAAGTCAGACTGCTCTTAATAATCTTTTGCAAGAAGATAAAGATAAAGTTAATTTTGCAAGAGTTAATTCACTAAACGACACCGCTTTTAAGAATCAGTTAGCTTTAAGTTCTTTTGCTTTTGATAGAAATTTAGAAACTTCAAAAGAGATTGCAAGAGGAGCGCAACAAACAAGACTTATAAATACAGTTGTAGGCGGCGTTGTAGATTTTGTATTTAGTTAAGGAGATAAGTAATGGCAATACCAGGAATAGCAGCTAGTTTTTTAGGTAAAGTAGCTTTAGGTATAGTAAATAAAAGAAAGTCTAGTGGTGGTTCAGCTTTTCCTCAGATGAAAATGCCTAAGTTATCTGTTGTGTCATCTGTTAGAGATGTATCTGCAAGATCAAAATCAAGACCTACTAGAGCCTCTCGTTCAACTATAGCATCAAATAAAGCTATGATTGGCAACATAGGAGGTAAAGGTTCTATAAGAATGAAAGCATCATCAGGGCTAACCAGAATATAAAGGAATATATCATGGCAATGGAAATGGAAGAAGATATCACAGTAGAAGAAACTCCAGAAATGGATCAAGATACTATGAGTATGTTTGATGGACCTATACCAGGAGCTTCTTTAACTACTGAATTAGGTGCAGAACCTCACGAAAAACCTCCAGTATATACTGATCCTGATGAGGCATATGAATTTTTAATGAATAAAATTCAATCACCAGAGGCTTTTAAAAGACTTATGATATCTGCTAAGTTAGATATACCAGTTGAACTAACTGTCAGAGCAGTCGTTTTTTCTGGTTGGGCATTAGGTCAATATACTCACGATGTTATGTTACTAATATTCGGCCCTGTATTTGATGGTGTATTAGATTTATTAGAAGAGAACGATATACCACACATTGCTTTAGCTGAAAGAGCAGAAGATGATACGCTAGAAGAAGCTATGCAAGAATTAGAGAAGTATGAGAAATTTAAATCAGGTGAAGATATAGACTCTGAAATGGTATCTGAAGAGGTTAGTGAAGAACCTGAAGAAAAGACTGAGGAAGAACCTGAAATGGAGATACCTGATACAGGTCTAATGGGTAGGAGAGAGTAATGTCGGAAATAAAAGAACAAAAAGGCATGATGGCTAGACAAGAAGAAACTGAAGAGGTAGATCAGGGAACTGGTCTTTTATCTGGTTTCATCGATGATCCAGAAGACAGAAAAGCATTAGGCCGTATTATTACAGATGCATTAACTGGTTTTTCTACTATGTTTGGATCTACAGCTAGACAAATAGGTGCTTTAGAAGAAGAACAAAGGATATACGATCAAAGACAAGAACTAGCTGCTCAAAGTGCTGCACAAGAACTTGATGTAATGGATAGAGAAAACAAAAAGAATGCAGAAGATTTAAAAAAGATTAAAGCTAGAAACCAAGAAAATAAAAAGAATGGATTTCTTTTACTCAGTCAGCCTATGTTTAAAAGACAGTTAGATGATTATAGAGCAAAAACTGGTGTAGACATAGATATAAAAGACCCAAATTTTTTAATTAATATAGGCAGAGCTTATGGTGATCTTGCAAAAAGAGAAGGAAAAGATAGTGCTTTAGCAACCTTTGCTAAAAAAATATATGTTGCAAAACAAGATCCAAATATAAAATTGTTTGAAAATTATTTTGTAGACTCTGTAACAAAATCAGTTGATGAACAGACTCAAGAAGCACTCAAACTTAAAAAGCCTAAATCTCTTTTACAGGGTGTGGCATCTGCTTTAGATCCAGCAAGTCCTTTTAAAGGGATGGTTGATCGACAGAGAGCTAAAGCAACTCCAAAAGTAACAGAGACTGTTGTGCCTGAAACTGGTGAAGTATTTAAAACATTAAGTGGTGTAGAAAAAATACGTATGACAAAAGAACAGCTAGACAAATTAGCTGCTGGTAGAGGTTTAGCTATAGTATATCCTGAAGGTGATTTTTCTGCTAAACCTATAATTCAAAATAGAGAAAACAAATCAGCAGATGATATAAGTTTCTTTACTAAGGGTCAAGAACTTTTACCTTTTATACTTGACGCTGGATATGGTCCTACTGATGGTGATCAAATTTTTAAAGATATAACTATGATCTTAGAAAGTGCTGCACCCGAAAAACCAAGTGAAACTGGTCAAGTAGAATTTGAAAGAAAAGTAGATAAAATTATAAGTGATTTTAGTAAACTAGATAGGTTTGAAAAACAAGCTAGGATAAAACAATTAAGACAAGGTATATCTAGAAAAACTGGTGGAACTGGTGGAACTGGTGGAACAATAGATAATAATTCTCTAATATTTTCTGTAATGGGTGTATCATCAAAAGGTAGTAATAATGATATTAGTACTATTACAAATACATCTGAATCTTCTCCTAATGTAGACAAAGTAGATGATACAACTTTTGAAGTAACCACTAAAAAAGATAATGATAAGTATCCAGCAGGCACTCGTTTACAGTTAAAAGTTATAAGAGGAAGAGTAACTAATATTACTGAAGTAGGTAAAGGAGAAGTAATTCCTGAATCTTTAGAAGAGTTTGATGCTATGCCTACTACAACTCCAGAAGAAATACAAAAGAAAAATGCAGTTCTTATGAAGAGTAAACAACTACGAAAGTTAATTCAAAAAAGAAATAGAGAAGAAATTAAAAAGAAAAGGAATAAAAATTAATGTCAAAAGAAAAATTGACAACTGAAGAATTTCTTCAAAACAAAGATTATGTTGATACTCTTTTTGACTACGCTGAAAGTCAAGGAAAACAGTTTGGCACTAGCGCAGATGCTTTAGAGTATTTTTTAGGTGATTACAGAGGAGTGCAGTCCAATACAGGTCTTGCTGTATTGTTTGCTAATAGAGTTGCTAATATTGAAAATGATGAAGAAAGATTAAAGTTAGGTAGATTATACAAAGCTGTAGATGAAGATCTAGAAGATTTTGCTGGTGAACAAAGTGAAATAGGAACAACATTAGAGTATGTTGGTAAAGGTATATTAGACCCTTTAAACATATTAGGCTTTGGTGCAGGTACTATTGTAGGTAGGGCAGTAGGTAAGGTAGCCTTAAATAGAATCATATCAAATGCATTTAAAGGTAATATTTCAAAAGAAATATCTAAAGATGCTTTGAAAAAAACTGTTGGTTTAGGTGCAGGTATTGGTGGGGTTGAAGGTGTAGGTCAAGGTTTATCCATAGAAAACGTAAAAGGTAAAGATAAACTAGGCATTCAAGATGAAATGAATCTTGGAAACATAGCTTTGATGGGTGGTCTAGGTGCAGTAACTGGTGGTGCATTTGGTGCTTTAGGTGGTAGAAAGGCTGCAAAAGAATTAACGAGAGCAGGGGAGATAATACAGAAAAAAGCTGAAGCTGTAGAGAATACTGTTCAAGGTCAGATAGCTAGATCATCCACTGTGCAGAACTTTGTTAACAGTCAAGGAGATAAGATTACTCCAGAAACTCTTATTGGAACATATGTAAAACCTACAGATGTAGATAAGAAACTATTAGATGATGCTGAAAATTATGGTGAGTTTGGTCTTATTACAGATGTTATAGATGGTAGAGCAGAGATAGAGTTTCTGCCTACTAACTTTGGACAGAAGTTAAACCCAAAAACAGGTAAGTTTGATGAAAGAAAAGCTGTAAGTTCAACGCTTGATGAAATAAAAGCTGTTAGTGAAAAAGATAAAAGAAACTATCAAGAAGAATTTGTAAAAAATTATGGTTTGTTTTTTAGTAAAGCTGACATTGAAAAAGGAAAAGAATTACTCAGGACAGATTCTTCTATAGTTCCTACTGAGATAGATACTATTTTTGAGGTTGGATTAAGAGAAGAAGACTTTATAAATGCAACAAATGTCGTATTTGATGTAGCTAAAAGTTTTATGGATAACCCTAATATTAATCCAAAGGCTTCCGCAAAGATTAGAGTGGTTCTTGATGATCCTACAAAAAGAATATCAGAAAAGTTTGCAGAGTTATTTGAACTTAGCGCAGATAACAAAGAACTTTTAGATAGTAGAATAGCTGAAAATTTAATTAGATACAATTTAAGTGAGAAACAATTTGCTAATATATTTGCGGCTGATGTTAGCATAGGTGCTGCTAAAGTTGGGGAGATGGGAACAGAAGCTAGAAAGTTAGCTATAAGTAAATTAGTTGATGCTAATACTAAAATAGGTGGTAAACTTTCAAGAATGTCTGCCAGTTTAACAGATTCACAAAGAAAAATATTAGAAGATATAGCAAAACAACGAGAAGCAGAAAGAAAGATGGCACAAAAGTTTGGCATCTTTGTAGATATATGGAGATCCTTCTTAGTTACACAACCTGCCACAACATTTCGCAACATATTCGGTTCTGCATTAAGAGTACCAGGTGAGACATTAGATATTAGTCTACAGAGTGCAAACTTTATAAGAAAATTTGAGGCTAATGCATTGGGTATAGATGTACCAGAAGTAAATTTATCAAATGAAAGACTTCTACTAGCTAAAAATTTACTTAATCCAATGGAGCAAATTGAATTAGCTTCCATAGTAGGTAAAGAGTTTCCCGAAGCCCAACGCAAAATATTTGATGTTTTTGATGATTACTTTGCTACTACTTTAGGAGAGGATAGTAAAGCAGGTGGATTTTTAAGAAAACTTAGTTTTGCATCTAAGTATGCTAACGTAGCTAACAGAGCGCAAGATAGAGCGATTAAATCTGCTGGTTTTATGACGGAACTAGATAATCAAATTAAGACTGCTATTCGTAGAGGAGAGATAGTAGATCCAGAAGTTAAAGGTATTGAAGATGTAATCTCTAAAAATAAATTAAATTTAGTAAATGATGAAATGATATCTAAATCATTACAGTTTGCATATAAATTAACTTATCAATCTCGTAATGCTGGTGATGATGTAATTGGTGTTGGTGGTCTTATAAATGCTGCACAACGAGGTCTTAATAGACTAGCAATAGCAAAACTAGGTGTGCCTTTTCCTAACTTTCTTTTAAATGGATTTGCATACACATTAAATAGAGGTTTAGGTCTTGGTGTAGCAAAAGCAATATATAAAAGAATCCAAATAGGAAAAGCAGGAACAAAAAAGGCAGTAGAATTAGCTAAAGAAGAAAGATCTAGAATAAAAGAACTGTCAGAAAAGATAGACGCTACAGTTAGAACTGGCACTAGGGACACTGATAAAAAAGATGAGTTAGTTCAAATGCAAAAAGAACTTCAATCTTTACAAGCTAAAGCAGGTGGACGATTAAGAGATGTAGAACAATTTAGAAAAGGTATAGTTGAAAGCGTTGAAGGTGTAGCTTTAATAGGTGTAGGATATGGATTAAGAGAACTGTACGGTGGTGCTAGATACGATGAATTAAAAGTAGGAAATACTACTGTAGATGTAGGTCCACTTTTTCCTTTAACACCTTTTTTGTTTATAGGTGAATTTATGAGAAAACTTTTTAATAATGAACCTATTACAGCAAGACTTATAGGAGAGGGTGCAGAAGCTTTAACTGGTCTTCAAACAGATAGAGCAGGTCCAATAGCTAAGTTTCTTGGAGGTATTCAAAAGTTTCTTTCAGAGATAGACAGTGATGACCCACTAGCTGCTAAGAAAACTGGTGAATTAGTAGGAGGCATGATTGGATATATTGTTAAAGGGTTTGTAACACCTTTAAAGGCTCCTGATGATTTTGTTAAAACTGTAGGTCCAAAAGAATTTCGACAAGCTTATGAAAAAGGTTTTCAAGAGTTTATAACTAAAGAAGGTGACACTTACTCAAAAGAAATGGTGAGAGGTGTATTCAACGAATTTGTAAGACAAATGGTTAGAGGAACATCTCTTCAAGGTGCAGTTTTTGGAGAAAGGTCTGTAGAGCGTCCTCTTCAATCTGTAACTGGATTACAGCCAGATGCACCAGAGCTTCCTTTTGGAAAACAACTTACTGGTGTATCACCAAGATTTCCTAGAGGTGATGTAGGAGATGAGCTAGAAAGAGTAGGGATACGTTCTTATACACTAGAGGTTAGATCAGAAGTTCCTGAATATACTTTTGAATTTAAACAAAGACTAGGTAAGTTAGCTGAAAAACACGTTAAGCCTATGATTGAAACAGATTTTTATAAATCATTATCTATTGAAGATCAAGAAAAAGTTCTTAACAATGCGTATAAGGGTAGATACTCTTCACTACCTGAACCTTTAAGAAGATCATTTAGAGATTTAGGATATAGATTTAACAATATTAGACAGGTTGCAGCAGAACAAATTAAAGCTGAAAAACCTCTTTTATATAATCTGCATAACTTTAGAAAAAGAAATACTAAAAAAGAAATTAGAGATCTTTACAAAAGAAAAAAAGATGCAGGTAGACCTATCCCTCAACTAAAATACTTAGGTGAGAAAACTACAGCTAGAGGTTACAATGATCCAGCGTTAGATCAAGATAGTAGAATCCAAGAATATCAAAATGATATAAACAGAGAAAGAGCAAGATTAAACGTCCTTGGTGGGCTAACTCAAGAGGGTAGAGCTATAGGACGAAAAGAAGGTGGTTACATAGGCCAGATGAATGCATTAGGATTTTAAGGAGAGAAACATGGGTGGATTCCCAATGGAAATATTTACACTCTTGACCTCAACC
>CETC01006730.1_pt1 | contig 17766 bp, 6 predicted proteins | sample 326911 | NCBI WGS metagenome assembly CETC01 (sample SAMEA2622694, study PRJEB7988) | marine metagenome | isolation source: saline water (ENVO:00002010), including | reverse complement strand
CTATCTCCTAATCCAGTTATATTTTTTAATGGTATTTCTAATCCTATACTATCTAAAAATTCTTTAATTGCTGGTGCAGCTTCCATAGCTCTTGCCGTAAGAACAAATACATCTTCTGTACCTCTTGCATCTTGAATCTTTTTAGCCACTTCAAATAATGGACCTTTCTTACCTTCCATTACTTTGTTAAATTCAGAGAAATCAAACTCAGCTCCTTGCTCTAACATTTCCGTACCACGTTTAGCAAATTCTTCTGCTGTTAATTTTCCTTTTTTACCATCCGGCATTGTATATAATACATTACTTTTAGTCTGAGCTAATGTATCATCAAAATCAAATACCCTAATCTTTTTAACTGGAGCATTAGGATCACGAGCTATATTTAAAGCTTTATCCATTATCCCTGCTTCTCTAAGTATTTCAGAGTTAGGTAATGACTTAGACATTTTCACTACACCGCTACCATCTAATGATTTTATATTAGATCTACTTGCTTTGTATTTTAATTTTGCTAAAGGAAGTTGTCTTGTAAATTCTTTAGTTGCTTCTTTTTTAGTTATATTTTCTTTTATCTGAGCTATAATTAAGGAATTTTGCAATTCAATAATCTCCGGAGTAATTTTTGTTCCTTTAGGAGGTTTTACTCCATAGTAATCAGTCAGAATTATCTTGTTACCATTTTCATCTAGTATTTCAATAGTGTTTAAATCAATACCAGCTTTAGCATATCTAATCCATCCACTTTCTACACCCATTAATACATTATAAAGATCTTCTTTTTGAGGACCTTCTTTCATGCCAAGTTCTTTAATATTTACTTTGTCATCATTAATTTCTGATAAAGGACCTTGAAAATAATTTAATTGTATACCTGTAAAATTATCATCAACAACTTTTTCATAAGCCAAAAACAACCCTTGTTTAGCAGTTAAACTAGCTCCTAATGCGTGTTCTTCTGTTATTTGTCCTGAAGTTAATGATTGCATTCCTAATTCTCTAAAAGTTATAGGAGCAATTTTTCTCATAAAATGAGCTTGTTCAGCAGCTGTTGTTCTTAACATACCAACTGCGGCTGGAATTATATTACCATCTGCATTTTGAATTCTTAAAAATATTTCTTTTAATACTCTGTCTTTTATATTATTATTTTCAATATTTTCTTTACTACCAAAATAAGCATTAAACTTATCTGATAATCCTAATTTTCCTTTTGTACCATGTTTTTTTAGAGCTATAGGTAAAGGATCAAACTTAACTTTTTTACCATTTACTTCTTTTTCAAATTCAAAAGGAGGACCATAGTCAGAATCTTCAAATTTTTCATTTAAATAATCTATAAAAGCTTGCTTATGATTAGCTTGTAATTTTCCTTGTTTATTTTTTTTAGGATTTGTGTCTTTAAAAGGAAAACCTCTATATCCATAAAATGCTCCAGAATTTATTAAAAAATCTTTTGGAAATATCTTTACAAGTTTAGGAAATTCTTTTTCTTTCCATTCTTCTAATTGTTTAGGGTCATTAAAATCATAATTTTTACCACCCATTTCTCTAGAAAACTTACTCCAAAATCTTTGATCGCTAATATAATTTTCATATACCCTTTGTTCTATAGCATTATCTAATATACCTTGCTCAATTTTATTATTAAATCTAATTGTCTTGGATTTTTGTCTAGTAAATTTAGTACGGGGATCTACTTGTAATTTTTTACTTATTTGAGGAAGTTTTTCTTTAACTCCTTTTCTTTTAACTTTTTCAATTGCAGTAGGAGAAACTTGTCTACCAAATAAATCAACTAAACCTTCTGCAAGACCAGTTTTTCTAGTACCTCTTGTTCCACTTTTTTTACCTGTAGTAGGATTAACTAATGGAGCTAAAATAAAATCTGCTAGTTCTTTAGCTGTAAAATCTTTAAATTCATAAATATTAACTCCTTGTGAAGTTACTTCTACGTATACTTTATCATCTAACATAGCTTTATCTATATCAGTTTGCTTTGTTAATCTTTTTGGTGGAGATGTAAATTTCTTTTCATTCACTGGAGTTGATCCTTCCATCCTTACAAACCACTGTATAGGTAGATTTTCTTTTAGTTTTGCTGCTAATTTTTTAACATTAAATTCATACGTTTTACCTGCACCTAATTTTTTCTTTACTTTAGCAGTTGTTTTACCTCTAAACGCTTCAGTTACAAATCTTTTAAATTCCTTACCTTCTACTTCTGGTGTTGGACTTTCAAATATTTCTAATCCAGCAGTTTCAAAATCTTCTTTTAATTCTTGATCAAATATCTCTGGAAAATCTCTAATAAGTTTAGCTCTTGGAGTCACCCTATCTTTTTTATCTTGAGATTCTTTAGATATTAATCTTTCTTCAGGAGTAGGATCTGTTGAAGCTATATCAAACTCCCTTTGTCCTTCACCAACAACTTCTCCTATTCGCTGTTCTTTGCCTTCAAATTTACCACGTTTAGCTTGTTGAAGTATTTGATTATACCTTCTTTTTAAATTCCTTTGCATGTAAGCACCAAAAGGTATACGTTTACCATCTACCACTGGTCTATACGTATCTATTAGTCTACCTAATTGCTCATCATAACCTGATTTAAATTCTGCTTCAGATACTCTTTTACTAGGATCTAATGCCATAGCCCCAGCACTTTTTGCAGCTCTACCTGCTAAAACTTCAGCTGCTTTTTTATTATTTTCATAAAGCTCATCTTTTATCTGCTGTTGTAAATCTGCATCTTTTATATCTCTTACTCTAACATCTCCAGCTTCAATTATTTTTTCTTCAATACTAGTATTACGATCTGCAATTGCTTTATTAGATTCTGATACTTTTTTTGAATACTCTTCTTTTTCTACTACTAAGTCTTTATCAAAAGCTTCAGTAATAGCTTGCTTTGTCTTTTTACCTAATTCACCTCTTTTATATTGTGCACCGTAATCTTTAGCAAAATTATAAACTTGTCTACCACTCTTAAAATTAAGATTGTTGTAGCCAAAAGGTTTAAACAATACCTCTCTTATCCAATCACCTACACTAACCCAAAAACCTTCATTACTAGCATCTAGTTCTCCACTTGCAACCAGATCAAAAAACGCTGTTGCCCATTCATCTGAATATTCAGCTTGTTCTTCAGTAAGTATTCCAGCATCTACATATTCAGTTTTAATTCTTTTTTTTATTGTATCAAAAGCCTGTTTTTGTCTTTTTTCTAATATTTGTTTAAATTGACGTATTGCTTTTTTCTCTTGTTTTTCAAGATTGTTTCTTTCTTTTTGAAATTCTTTTAAAGATTTTTTTCTGTTTTCTTTTTTATTTTTCCAAGTATCAAATTTTTCAATTTTCCACTTAGCAGCAAGTAATCTATGAAACACTTCATGTCCCACTGCACTAACATCATTAACTTCACGTGCTCTTTGTTTATCAATTATAATATCTCCTTCTGGTGTTATTACGGCAGTAGGTGCAGTTCCTTCTTCAATATCTTTTTGAGATAATTTAATACCTTCTTTTTCTGCTGTCTCATAAAAATCTGTTGAAGTATCAGTTGATTGTATTTTACCAGTTGGAGTTATTTCTTCCATCATCTCAATTCTTTCTTCAGTTACTTTGTCTGGAGAAAGTAATTCAGACTCTTGTATTTTATTTTTAATATTTTGTGAAGCTCCTAATACAGTATATGATGCTTCACCTTTACTAACAGCTTCTATAAATTCTTTATCTTCAAGTAATTTTTCAAACTCTCTTTGTGAAACTAATTTATTATTTACAATAAAATAAGATTGATCACTTACGTTTTGGTTTTTTACACCTTTTAATCGAGATTCATTAGCAGCTTGCTTTTGAGATTGAATTTCTACTAATGTTTTAAGAGCCATATCTTGATTCATAAAGATATCAGCACCTGTAGCAACGTTATTAACAGCATTATTTAATTGTGCTATTTCTCTTGCTGCAGCAGTATTATTTTCTTTAATTAATTGTTCTTCTATTTTACTTAATTCAGTGGAAAATCTCACCACATCTTGAGTGTCCATCTTTCTATCTAACATGCTTCTTCCTTCTAATATCTCCTTGATAGTTTCAATTTGCTTATTAGATAGATTAGATTGAACCCTACCTGTTAATAATTTAGAAATACTACGTAAAGTACCTATATCAGTAGAATTTTCTTTTGCATATATAGATATTTCTGATAACTCCGCTTCAATTTCTTTAACTCTTTGAACTTCCCAAGCAGCGTTATCTTTACCTTTTTGCTCTATTGTATTTTTTAAATCTTGTTTTTCTAATATTAAATCATAAGCTATTTTTTGATCAACTCCATCTAGTCCAGCTTCCATTTGTTTAAATACTCCACCAGCAATAGCTAATGCTCTTTTATTTTCTTCTAATTCTTTAGGTGTAAGTTTTCCATTTGCTGCTTGTGCTTCTAACATTTCTTCTAAAGACTTCAAACTATTCTTATTCCTAATCATAGCTTTAGCATATTCAAATGCTAATAAATCTGTATCTTTACCAAAGGAATATGTTTGATTTCCATTTGCTACATGTCCAATTATAGAATAACCACCTCCACCAATTGCTCCAGCTCTCATAGCTGTTAGAATATCTATTACAACTTCTTGTGCTCCTTGGTCCATGGCTGTGCTCCATATATTAGGTTCTTGATATCCCACAACTTTACCATCTTCATCAAAAATAGGTTTACTTTTCATACCTATTTCTTCTAAAGCCTCAAACATTTCTTTAAAGCTTACCTCTACTAATTGCTGTGTTCCTTCTGTAACACCTTCTACTAGCGCTCCATCAACAACTCTTACAACTCCTCTTGCTATCCAATTATCTAATTCTTCGGCAACTAAACCAGGTAAAATTGCTTTACTTGCAAATTTACCTTGATTTTTTTTAAGAACTTTCATCATTAAAGAGTTGACTATCCAACCTTTTCCAGGAGTAATTCTATCTACACCAAACTTTTCTAATGCAGAAACTGTAGCTACTGTAGGTAATATAACAGACCACTTTTTCCACTCAGGCATATTAGCTAAATAGTGATTTCCATCTTGATCAACAGCATTATCTATCTCCTCCATCATATGAGCCGTGTGGTACAAAGCAAAAGGAGTGGATGATAATAAAAAACCACCACCTAATCCACCTGTAGCTATAGATGCTAACATAGCTGGGGCATTTTCTACTAAACTTAATAAATCCCCATATAACCAATCATCCATTAACGCTCTTCCATATTCAGTATCAGAAGCACCAGTTCCTATTACTCTTGAAAAAGGTGAGCGCATATTTTTATTGTAAACTTCTCGCATGAATTTTATTTTTTCATCTGTAGAAGTTCCTGGCATAAAAGCATCTAATGCACCACCATAATTACCCACATAACCAGAGAGTGCTATCCCATATTCAAAGGCTCCATCAACCATTTTATCTACACCAGATACAAACTTATCAACAACAATAGATTCCCATGTACCATAATTAGATAACATGTCATTTACACCCTCAATTACTTTTATAGAGTTGGAATTTATAAGTAATTCATTTGCGGCTTTAAGATTAGACATGTCAGCTTGTGTACTATACCAATCACTAAATTGTTTATATTCTTGCTGTATTTGTTGATTAAAGTTATTAACCTCTTGTTCATATTGTTTAGAAGTCCAACCTTCTACAATAGCTGTATTTTTAACTTCTTCACTAAACGTGTTGATTTTTTTAGTAAGTTCATTTTCAAAGTTTTGTCTAATTTTTGTAAACTCTTTTTCTTTGTTATTTATTTCTTCTAAAGCTAGTTGACTTTGCTTAATTTGTTCTCGTTGCCAATCTGTATTAATTAAGTTTTTTGTAAATGGACTTAAGTTGCTATTAAGTAGTTCATCTGGTGTCATAGGTGGAACAAAAGAACCATAATCTTTCACATAATTAAAAAGCTTATCCATTGTAGTCCTAGCAAATTCATCAGCAAACTTACCAGTATGATTAGTGTATAATACTAAATCTGGACCATTTTTAGAACTAATAGTTACAGCATTGCTTAATCTAGCCATGTTGTCTCTACGTTCATCATAAAACCAATTATAATCAGCAGATTCTCCAGCGGTTGCATATATATTTATTCCCCATGCATTTAAAAACCCTTCCCAATCTTCTGCAAACTTTTCTTCTGTCTGTCCTTTAGCATGTGTTGTTTTAAAAATTGCATTCTTTACATCTTCATCAAAAAACTTTTCTCTCCATTCAGGATCATTCATGTTTAAGTTACGTAACTTATTAACATAAATTTGTTTTTGATCTTGATATTGAGTACCTAAATCAAACATAGCGGACTCTGGAGTAGTAAAAGTTAATCTATCTAACTCTTTAAGATGATGATTTACATATTTTTCTTTTTGTCTTGCTTTTTCTTTCCCTATTTGTATAGCTGTATATGTCTTTTGAAAATCGTTTAATTCTTCTAAAGTAAATCCAGTTTCTTCCATTACCTCTAAAGCTCCTTCGGGTGTTTGAGCTTTTACTAAAATTGAATTTAACGGATTATCTGTATTCTCTCTGTTTACTAAATTATTAAATACTTGGTCAATCTGTTCCTCTCTATCAACGCCTTCTTCAGGTTCTACATATATTTCAATAAGCTTTTTAGCGGTTGGTTCAAAGTTATCTATATCAGCTTTTTGTTTTTCTAATAAATCAACTTGTATGTCTGCTCTTTTTGCAAGAGACATATCCATACCTTCTCTTTCTTCTATTAAAAACTCTGCCACACCACTTACTATATTACTTAAAAAACCATCTGCTTCATCATAATCTTTTGCTAAATTAGTTAAATAATCTACAATAGGTGTTTCTTCTAATTCTACATCTTCTGTTACGGTTACTGGTGTAGTTGGATCAAATTTCTTAGCTTCTTCTAAAAGTTTTTTCTTATCTTTTAAGTCCTGGTCATGGAATTTGTCTTGAAAAAATATAATTTCTTTTCTTACACGGTGAACATCTTCCATAGTAGTATTTTCTCCAAAAATATCTTTAAATTCTTGTGTTGGTTGAATTCGATAACCTCCTGGAATTGTAGAAGATCGATAAACCTCAGTCATCCAAGTGCTTCCATCTTCCACCTTACGACCGGATTTGTTTTCTGGTACATATGACATAAATACTTCAAGTAATTTGTCATCTGTTAAATTTGGGTAATATACTTTATTTACACCTTTTATTACATCTACAAATTCCTCAAGTACCTCTATTTTATTATTATAAGGTTTATTTTCAGCTTGATATACGGGATCATAAATACTAACTAACCCCATGTCTTGAGTTACAACTTTATCTTTAGGTCTATCATAAAAATTAGAGTCTATTCTTGCTTGTTCAATAGTTTTAGTTTGATCAGGTATAATTGTAGTTATTCTATCTATTGTCTCTGTAGCTATTTCGTCAGGAGTTTTTAATTTTATAGACTTAAATCCGCCTCCTGTACTTGTAACACCTCCTCTAATTCCTGTATCAAAGTTAATATCTACTTTAAATGTTTCAAAATCTGGAAGTTCAAAATATTCAGACATGTCATCTCTAAATCCTCTAAGACGGTCCTCGTCTTGCATGTCCACTTTAAACGTTTCAAAATCTGGTAACTCGAAATATTCATTACCATCTTCCCATAACCCTAATAGAAGTTCTTCGTTCATATAATTTTATTTATCCTTGTTTTTTTCTTGCATATCCAGATTTACCTTTATCTGAACCACTTGAAGTTGGAGCAAATGTAGTTTCACTTTTATCTTTTTCAGTAGTTTGTTTTTTATCTTGACCACCATAAAGTGTACTTAAATTATAAATTATTTTTTCATCACCTATTGTTTGTTGGTTAAGAAAATTTAACATTACTTCTGGATCATTGAAATCTAATGGTATAACTTTTGGTTTACCATTAGCGTCTATAAATACTATAGTATTATTATCAACACTAACTTCTTCTCCAGCGATATTTTTTACGTCTTGATCACGTTCATTTTGAGTCATTTCGCTAGCTAATTTAAATCCACCAAACTTAGTAAAATCAATAAACTTATTTAACTCTTTTACTAAATCTTTTAAACCTACTTGATCAGGAAATTTACCTATATCTTGAAATTTAGGTTCAGCAAATATTTCATTTACTAATTTTACATTAGCATCATATTGAGGCTTATATTGCGCTATATTTTTTAACTCCGCATTTGTAAATGCAGCACTTCCACCACCTCCACCAGGATCTCCACTTTTCCTACTCATTCCAGTAACCTGTGTACCAGTTAAATTCTTATCAACAGCTTTTGTAGCTAACCAACGATGTAAAATATCTATTTGCTCTTGATTTTCATCATCAAATATACTATCTTGTCCAAAACCTTCTTGATCACCTATTGTAACACAATCTTGCCATAAAGCCTGTCTTTCATTTGCTCTATTAGGATTTGTTAATAAATCTTCAAACTGTTGTAGTTCAATAATTTTGTCTATAGCTCTTTTTCTATTTTCATCAGTGATTTGTACTGTAGAAAAATCTATACCTCCCTCAGTAGTTGTATCATAAGTATAATACAGTCCATCCACTATTTTTGGTTGTCCAGGAGTACCTATTACAACTTCAGCAGCGGCTGTAAGTTCATCATCTATATCAGGAATAGCAGTAAAAAACTCTTGACCTTGTTCTATATATTTACCATATTGGTTTAAATTAAATCTTATAGGTTTACCATCTTCTCCTTTACCAAGCATCACTAGTTCTAATTCTCCATCCTCTGTAAATTCCCATGTCACATTATTATTGTTATTAACAGCCATAACTATTTCTTGAGCGGTAGTAGGAACTATTGAACTCATCGCGCCTTTACTTTCATCATATCCTAAATTAGATGGTTTTAAAATCATTTTCCTTAATTCAGGTAATAAATCTTTACTTAGTTGGTTATTAAAGAAAGCTATGTCATTTGCTTGTTCTTCTATTTGTCTTAAAGCATCCATCCCAAGTTGTGTAGAAACATACCCTTCTTCGCCTTCACTTTTCATCATTCCATTTTTTATTACAATATAATCATCAACTAAAGAATTTAAAGCTAAATTAGTATTTTTATCAAAAGTATAAGTTGTTTCTCCTTGAAGCTTACCCATTACTTTTTCTTGTTGAGTAATTCTATCTTGTATAAGTTTTTTTCTTAATTGTTCTTGAGATTTTTTTTCTTGTCTAATTCTATCATATACATTAGTATCCACCTGTTTAGTAGGAGATTTATATTGTTGTATTTGTAGATTTGGATTTTCGTAACTACTGTTTGCCATAATATTTTTTTTACTATTGGATGTTTTCTAGCATCTGTGTTCCAATTTTACCAGCTGCTTGTTCTGCAAATTTTCCAAAAGGTGCTTCAAACGCACCAACCCCTTCACTTATAGCAGACATCTGACTTAATCGCATAGCATTGGCATAATTTTCATAATTATTAATTAAGGAAGCTTGTCTATTTTCATCTCTAAATTGCCTTGCTTCTCCTTTTTCAAACTCATACATTCTTCCTTGAGCTTCTGCTTCTTGAACTCGTTGCTTCTCTTGAGTTTGCAATTGTTGTTTTTGCATTTCACCAGCCGCTTTCAATTTTTGATTTTGAACCTCTTGTTGCTCAATATTAGCAGAGATTTCTTTTTTACTTTGTAAAGCTGCTTGAGCTAAAGCAGTTGCACCTCCAGCACCCATACCTACTTGTCGTATAGTATCTAACGTATTAGCTAAAGCTATATCTGCTTGTTCTGCTTGCATTTCAGCTGCTCCAGTAGCCACAGAAAGATTCGCATATGGATTAGTAATCATTCCGCTTAAATCTTTAACTTTATCATATGGATTTATTAAAGCTTGTCTATTGGCTGTTAATCTATCTAAACGACTTTGTGCTGCTGCTCTTTTTGTTTCTGCCTTATTTCTTTCCTTTCTTAACGCAAAAGCTTCGTATGTTTTTTGAAATATACCCATTTTTTTAATATGATGATGTTACAAAATGTGATGAAACAGCGAATAATTCCTTTGTTCCACCTGGTTGCGTTTTAGCATCTGTTGATATTTTTACTGTAGCAAAGTAACCTTTAATCCCACTCATGGCATCTCCAAATACTACCTCTCCAATAGTTTGAGTTGAATTGTTAACTAAATTTGCTACATACTTGTTTTCTTTTCTATCAAAACCAGATCTATACGTTACCCCTCCGTCAGTAAACTCTCCTTCTTCATAACTTTTCACAGTTACAACGCTGTCTGATGTATTAACATAAGTTCCATTAACTAAATCAGGTCCAGTCTCACTACCAACAAAACTATCAATTTCCCAACCATTACTACCTTCATAATTAACTGTTAAAAAGTTTTTAGTTATCGAAGGTGATGGATTGAAAATAAACGTTATATTAGCGTCATTGCTAGTTCCGTAAAAGTTACATCTATTATTGTCTATAGTAGTGTCATTATGTGCCCATATCTCTCCATCATTAAAAGAATAAAAAGTACTTCTTAAACTATCAATCCACATTGGTTTGTAACTATGGAAACTTGTCCATCCTAATGAGGATTCATCAAATATTACTGTATCGTAATCAGTGGTAGGATAAAGATATGATGGAGTACCCTGCATAGATAAAACATAATTCTTGTTGTAATTATCCCATGCGCCTATTGCTTTTTCTTTAATATAAGTTATAAAGGTTATTTCTGTTTCCCCTGTAAAAGTAATACTACTAGAAAATGTAACTTCACAAGTATCTGGTTTAGCCGTAATTGTAATATTATTACCATCAGAATCAGTATAAGGAATAAAATTAGTATTAGCAACTATATATCCTTTACCTAATTGACAACATGTAAAATTTATAGGTACCATTTCAAGGGTAGTATATGCTCCTGTAATAGCTCCACCAAGACTATACTTCATCCTTACTTCCACCCAATCTGTTTCTAAAGTAGAAAGATAATCTCTAAAATAATCTTTCATCCCATAACCAGATATTTCAGTTATACCGTCTTTAGAAAGTCTAAGTACCACTCCATTGTTTTTATCAGTGAAATATTTTCTATACCCATATACAGCGAATGATTCGGGATTTTGACTAATGCCATATTCACCTGCATAAGGAATTAACTGACCTATAACTTGACCTGCTGCTTGGGTTTGCGTACCACCTTCAGCAGTATAAATAACATCTTTATCTATTAAAGCTCTATTAACTTTATGTTCTTGAAATACAACTAAGTTAGTATCTTCTGCATATAGTTTTTGTATACTACCATTCACTGGATCTAAGGACCTAGATATAGATTCTGCTATAGAAAATACATTAGTTTCATTTACACGATTTCCACTATTATAAATACCTGAATATATTATACTACTTTTTCTATGTTTCTGTTTAAAATAAGGTTCTGTTATATAAGCTTTAACTCCAAAATCTACACTTGTATTATTATAACCACCTCGTATTCTAGCTTCTTCTACATACCACGGTGTATAATTTGTAGCTGCAGGAGTAGCCACTCCATTTGTGTAAAATGGAAATTGAGGGTAACCATTTGGTCTCCAAGGTAGCCCAGGCCACGATGGGATTGTTTCATCAACTTCCACTACTTTTTTTAACCAAAAAGAGTTAAAGTATTTTACCTCAATTGCATATGCCATAATTAATTATCACTTATTTTAAAACTTTATTACTTACGATGCTGTAATTGTATAAGTCACAGTATCTGTTAGTCCACCAGCACCAGTAACATCTATTGCTACTGTATACGTATCTGCATCTTCAATTTCGTAATTTAGTAATGAACATTTACCCGTACCTAATGGGTTTAAATAAAAACTTGTAACAGTAGCGCCACTACTATTTGTTTGAGATGTTATTGCCCAAGTTAATTCTCTTCCTTGATCTGATGTATTAGCACTACCATTATTAGCTATCATTTTATCAATAGATCCAGCTGCTAAGGAAATAGATTTAGAAGGTGTTGCAGAAGCCGGCGTTGTAATAGTAGGTCCAGTATTACCCATAAGACCTAAAAAGCCTATATTGTTAGAAATACTTCCATTAGTAACTTGTATTGTTATACCAAACATTCTTAAATTAGGATCTGCACTCCACCAAAATGTACCATTAGTTTCTAAATGATAAGCTCCAGATCCATCTGATACTAATGTAAATTCACTTGATCTATTTGTTCCATAATTATCTACTATACTATAAATACTCATTGTAGCTGCAGTTAATACCGTTGTACCATCTGGAGCTAACGCCGCAAATGATGATGTTATAGTAGTACCCGAAGCCATATTTTCATTTAAATTAAAATTAATGGCTTGAAATGACATTGGGATAGTATTGTCATTATTTAATATATTATTATTCAATTCAATCACACTACCACAAGTACCAGTCTCCCAAAATAAATCTAAATTAGAAATACCTGGTTCTGTCTCATATACAGCTAAAGCAGGTCGCATAGACACGTTAGATAAACCTAAATACCCGGTTCCGCCTTCTGCTGCAGCTCCTATTGTAATATCTTTTACTTCAACTTTCCCAACAAGAGGATTACTCTCCCAGCTATAAAGTTCAGGGGCTGTATCAGATCCAGTAACTTGAGGATCCCACAATCCTTGATCAATACCTGTACCAATTGTTATTACATTATCTTTTTTAGTTCCAGGATTTACTCTTTTATTTAATGTGGCCTGAAAATTAGCTTCTGTTAAAGTTACTTCTTGATTAGCACTTCCTCCAAAAGTACCAGTAGCAAACGTAATAGTATCACCAATAGCGTAACTTGTACCTGGATCAGTTACTGTTAATATAGTTGCCACTCCTCCAGACACAGTCATTGATAATTTCATACCACTTCCACTACCACTCGTACTTACACCAGCACTAACTCCTGGTGTTAAATCAGTATATGTATCATTAGTAGCACCATTAAAAGGGGTGGTAATACTATCAATTAAGCTAGATGGATAATTCAATATTGACGTGTTGGGTACATAATTAGTAACACGTGGACTTAAAAATACACTAGCATTTTCTGTAACTAAATCTTTTTTACCCACAAACCAAGTGGTTAATAAGTTTTGATATTCAGCTTCTCTTGCCGCATCAATACCATCCATTAAGAAATCTTCTATAGTAGGTGAAATCATCGAATTACTATTGTCAAGGAGGAATTGCATGTCAGTAACACTTACTCCTTCAAATGATAAACCAGCGTCTTTTACATCTTCAAATGTAGGGCGAGCTGTAACAAATTCTTTTTGCTCCGGTCCTACTTTAGTAAGATCTCTAGGTATTTTATTTATATTATCACTAGCTATAGTAAAATAACAAATTGGATTATCATTAGTTGCTGCGTAGTTTCCAAAACCAGCATCAGCAATAGGATTGATATATCCATTTAATATACCTGGAAAATATACGTTATAATAATCTTGTTCACTTTGTTTTACAACAATTTTATAAGTATGCCATCCTAATACATTAGGTTCATTTAAAGCAGTAACTTGTATACGAGCATATCCATTACCCCCTAAAATCTGTAAAGTATCTCCTACAGCATATCCTTCTCCAGGATTTTTTATACTCACTGCCGTTACTGGACCAGCACCAGCCGTAATATCTACAATAAGACCAGTACCATTCTCACTACCAGATACATAAGCCGTAGCTACATCATCAGTAGTAGTATATCCAGTACCTGGAATGGTAATATTAACTGCACTAATACTTCCAACTGCAGCATATATACCAGGATAACCACTTTCACTCAAGATAGAAGTAGGGATAATATTATTAAAAGTAATTTTCATTGAATCACCTGGCCATGTATCTGTATTACTAATTAAATCAGAACTAGTAAATGTAGAATCTTTATATGGGTGATATATAGTATCTCCTTTTAAAGTTGTAGATACACTAGATGTAGCTGAAGATAATATTACATTTGATTGTCTACCGTAACGATCAGCTAATATTATTGCAGCTTGATAATTCCTGTTTTGTTTAAGTGTATGATTTTGATATTCTTTTCTCACATACGACGGAGGTGTAGCTGCTTCTGTATTTTTTTCACTTATTGAAACGTTATAATCTAAATTGGGAGGCGGTGTATGGTTTTCTATAAAATTCCCATACATAACTCTATTACCTGAAACTTCTTGTCCTAATGCTCTAATAGGTACTCTATCATATACTCTAACTGTTTCTTTTTCTGGTAAAGTTTTCCAAGGTTTGGTAGATTGATATTTATATTCTAATAAAGATCCTCTTGTTGGAAATTCTTCTTTTGGAATTGTTTCAATAATTCTTATTACTGCTCCGTTGGATTCTTTGTATAGTATATCTATTGCATTAATTTTTAGTTCATCTGCTATAGTATTCCAAGTATATCCATGTGGAGTATTTATTATTAATCCTATTTCATTAACTTTATTTCTCATGAAATCTACTTCTGTGCTTTTGAAAGTTTTATCTTCATCAAATTGAAGAAAATAACCATCATTTTCAGGTATGAATGCTATTTGAGTAAAAGGAGCAATTAATGAATTTTCATTATCCTCAAACCTAAATCTATAACTAAATCTTACTAATTTATCTTTGAGATATTGAGAGTCTCCAGGGTAGTCACTATTGTAATAAGGATTTGCAGTTCCTACAGCTGGAATAGTTAATACAGCATCACTATTTCCACCTATTACTTGTACAGTATCACCAGCTTCATATCCATGACCTAACTTTACTGGAGTAGCTGTAGCAACAGCTCCAGCAGCTACAGTTATTGTAACGGTCAGTCCTTGTCCATTACCAGTTAGTGTAGTCGTAGCTACAGTAGCTGCAGTATAACCTGTACCCGCTGTTGTTACCCAAGCAGCGGTATCAGTTACGTTTACTGTAGTAGGATCTGGTAGCTTTTCACTAACTACATCACGCATTGTGCTTTGGTAAGTAGTAGTAAGGGTTAATGTCGCATTAGCTCCTCCAGTAGTTACTGTTACTATATCTCCATTTTGATACCCAACCCCAGATTCTATTATAGTTAATGTAGCTATAGCACCACCACCACCAATAGTATCTATATTAATCAACATACCTTCTCCACTTCCTCCTGTAACAGGAATATTTATACCAGTAGAATATCCAGTATTAGTACCACCAAGGACATAAGTAGAAACGGCTTCTTTATATAAATCTATAGGTTTCCATGGATAATATTTTGCTACACTAATTTGATCTTCTTTAGTATAATAAGTAGCATCATTTTCAGCTTTTAATATATTAATTTTTCTAGGTTGATTCCTGTTGTCAGTCCAAAAAAGTAAGTCTTCTAGTAAATTAATACCGTATATAGGGTGAGTTTTGGAAAAATTAAGGAAATAACCACTGACTAGAGTATTGACAGTGTTTGTATTAGGATAATAAGCCATTATATAACATAAAGAATTTGCTGAAGCAAAGTTACTTAACTTATCTGCGGAAGTGTCTGTGTAGTCAGTGAGAAGTACTATAATTCTATTATTAGTATCATCCATAAACTTACCAATAACATTCAAACCACATTCAGCACTTAATCCTAAATCAGTGGCAATAACATTACCTAAAACATTTTCTAATGCTCCAACATCTGCTCCTTCTGATTTACTAATAGCTATATTTTGAGCATCTCTATATTCACCATTAGGAACTATTCTATGATCCAAGTCCTTATTCATTTTGGACTTGAGGAATGTGTTTTTTATTTCAGCCATTTAATTAGTGTTTAATCCATTTAGATTTACCTCTCATCACTTGAACTATTTCATTTAATTTAATATTTGATAACCTTATCTTAGCGTTTCTTAATGCAGCTCTTCTATCTCTTTTATATCGTTGAACTACGTATTCTGGTTGATTTGCTCTCCCTGCTAATATAGAATAAGCTATATGTAAATACATTGCTTCTTCTGCCATCTTAGGTACTTTAGTGTCAGCATCTACAGATAAACCATCTGATATATATTCTAATATAATTAATTGACCACTTAAATTACTACTAAAAGAAAATTTACCTTCTCTTTCATTTATAGTAAACCATCCATTTTTTTGTGAAGTTTGAGGCTCTAATCCATATCTTTGACCAAATGCTAATTTATTCCAAGTCCAATCATATACTCCAGTATTATAATCTTCTACTGTGTAGTCTCCTGATAATCGAGTATCATTAGCACTTCTCCACCTTTCATCCGTTAAAGAAGATCCTTGTATATTATCTCCTAAACTATCTTGAGTGGGAACACCATCACTATCTTGAACTGGTACTCTATATGGATTACTTGTTAATTGAGTTGGATATATAATATGTTTTACTCCATAATCATCTATCCAAGATAAATTAACATAGTTAACATAGTCTTGGGGTATGATCAAAGATAAACTATCTGGAATAGTTAATTCTTGTGATTTAATACTTTTAAGTGTATCATAACTAAATTCTTGCAAACCTCGTTTAGCATGAAACATTACGTCGGTTCTTTTTACTGATGGTATTAGTTTACCTTCTCCTACATAAGCTACTAAAAAGTTATTTATAATATTATCTAACGATATATAAGAATAACTACCATTATTACTCCATTTAGCTTCATCTGTTAGTTCTATCACTACAATATCTCCAAGTACAGTAGGAGTATTCATAGTAACTATATTGTTGGCCATAGAGTAAGCAGCGGGCAATAAAGTTATACCATTTAATTTTATATTAAAATTAGAAAAAGTAGTGGCGGTTGTATTTACTAAAGTAACATCTCCACCCCAAGCAGTCATTACTTCATTAGGAGATGCTGTACCAGTTGCAACCATTGCTTGTTGACCAGCGTAGTATTGTTCATTAGTTTCTGTTAATAATCCCATGTTTTATTAGCTTTTTTCGTTAGCTTTTTCTTGCGCAACCATTGATGCGGCCGTTTGTACTATTTGAGGATCTCTAATCACAACCCCTGAGTAAAGTAAAATTTGCATTATAATATTAACTTGCTCTGAAGGATGAAGCTCAAATTCAGTTGAAGTAGCAGCATTATAAATGTAACCACCTGTATTTACATCAACAGTATAACCCCACACAGGATTACTAGGTCGTTTTACATAAGTTATTTTTATATCTGATTGTATAGATTCGGGAAGGACAATGAATTTTTGCCTCATAGCAGGGGGAGGTCCTGCAGATACTGTATGTTCACCTTCTAGTATATATAAAGGATATGTTGTAGAAGGTTTTGTTAAAGGAGATTTATTTACCAAAAGATATTCATTTCTTTGAATTTCTTCTAATTCGGTTGTATTATTATAGATAATTGTACCTATTCTATGTACACCACCTGGTGCGTACCAATAAGATCCAGGAGCATGATATATAGCGTCAGTCGGACCATGTTGAAAAATATCTATTTTTTCATATAAATTTTTTACACGATTAGCGTATTCACTATTATTTTCTGGAATACGTAGTTGTTGATTTAAATCTTCAAAATAATTTTCAAATATTTCAAGTTGTACTTGTTCCCCAATTTTATTAAATTCAGCCGGAGTAATATATCCTCTCTGCTCTTTATTAAGAATTAATAAAACGGTTTTATATACTGTGTCTACACTTACTGCCATTATAAAGTTGTTTTAAATAAAAAAGGCGGCCGCATTGCCGCCTTATTTATAATCACT
>CETC01008439.1_pt1 | contig 17849 bp, 18 predicted proteins | sample 326911 | NCBI WGS metagenome assembly CETC01 (sample SAMEA2622694, study PRJEB7988) | marine metagenome | isolation source: saline water (ENVO:00002010), including | reverse complement strand
ACAGTAACGCAGGTAAAAAATATTGATAAACTTATCTGGCGTTCATTTAGAGCAAAGTCAATTATGAATGGCTTTGATTCTACAAACGAGTGTTTAAATAAATTAATAGAGCTGTTTGCAAAGGATGAGATTGATGCTGTCAAAGAATAGTCCAATAGATATAGAGGCTATTTACGAGCAATACATCGATGAAAAACAAGAAGAAAACAGAGCTAAAAGATATAAGGGTAACGAGCATTGGTATCACGCAAGTGGTGCAGGTTCATGTTCAAGGAAATTATATTTTGAATCAGTAGAAAAAATAGAGCCAACCAACCCATTAGATAGTAGAACAAAAAGACTATTAAAATTAGGTAATATTGTGCATGATGATATTCAAAGTTCTCTTACGCACGCACACTATAATAAAGTACTTAATAATAAAGTACTTAATACTGAAAAAGAAATTAATAATAAAGAAAAAGATATAGATTTTCATGTTGAAGGAGAACTTACGATACCTGAATTAAACGTAAGAGGATTCTATGATATTATTGTAGATGATAAAATAGAAGATAGAAAAGTTTATTTGTATGATATTAAGACTTGTGGTGGTTATGCTTGGAAGATGAAGTTTGGCAGAAACAAAAAGCTAGACCCTTCCACACATTACGAGCTACAACTTGGTACATATGGATATGCAGCGAAAGAAAAGTTCGGACAACTAGATGGTATGTATCTGTATTATTACAACAAAGATACATCTGCTATGAGATGCGTAGAAGTTCCATTAACATTCGTATCTAGGGCATATCTATTTTGGAGGAACTTAAACGATGAACATAAAATGGGATTACCTGAGTTTAGAGTAGGCATATCACCTGTCCAAAAGTGGCAGTGTAATTATTGTCAATTTAAAGACCATTGTAATCCACCAATATAGGAGAGTAAAATGAGCAACACAAAACAAAGCACATTCATGAAACTCTTCAAGACAGATGTAAGCGAATATGTCAAAAAGAAAGGCAACTTTAATTATCTGTCTTGGGCGTATGCAGTTCAAGAGCTTAAAAGAGCTTGTCCAACTGCAAGATGGGGAGTAACAAAAGCGGAGGATGGTTCTCCATTCTTCCAAACAGCTTGTGGATATTTCGTAGAAGTATGGGTAGATGTTGATGGGGTTTCTTTATCACAGATACATCCCGTATTAGACAATAGGAATAATGCAATAGAAAACCCTACTGCTTTTCAAATCAACACAAGCTTACAAAGAGCTTTAGCTAAATGTATAGCATTGCATGGTTTAGGTTTATATATATTTGCAGGAGAAGATTTACCTGAACCTGATGCACTTACACCAGCTGAAGAAAAAGAACTCTATGGATTAGCAAAACCTTTAGGTAAGAAATTCGTAGATGACTTAAAATCAAAAGTTGCTAGTATGGATTTAAATGCTAACAACTATGATATATGCCTTGAAAAGATAAACAACATGATAAAGGAGAAAAAATAATGGCAGAAGTAAACGATATGTTTGACGACATAACAAAAGAACAGAGCATTGTAAATCCTAATGCTAAAAAGAAAAAATGGACACCTTTAGCTACAGGAGAATACTATGGCCACATAGTTGATGTTCAAACTAAAATACTTGATGTTAAAGGCGGTAAGTATAAAGCAAGGCTTTATTCATATACTGTAGAAGCATCAGAAGAAAACAAAGACAAAGACTTCATGTATATAGATAACATGGGAGATAAGAGACCAACCAAAGGAGATGATTACGTTGGTAAAAAATTCAAAGGTAATCTTTGGAAGTTTTTAGAACCAGGGAAAGATGATACTTTTGAGTCTAATGCTGATGGTAATGCAGGGTTTTTAAGATTTTGCGATACTATCGGTAAAGATTGTCCCGTGGAGTCAAGGAATATAGATGGCGAAGATATTGAGGTTAAATTATTACCTAGCCTATCAGCCGAAGATTTTCTTGGTCAACCTGTAATTGCTTTCGTTGATAAAGGAAGAGCATATACAGATAAGAATGGGAAACAAAGACAATACTACGATTGTAAGTTTTGTAAGAAATGGGATGGAGGTAAGAAGAAAGATATATCTTCAGGAGGTAATAATGAGATACCATTCTAGGACAAAGATAAGACCAATGAAAAGTATACTTATAAATGTCTTACATAAAATGGGAGTTAGACCAAGCAAATTAGTAAAAATGTTTGGAGTATCAAGAGCTACTATTTACAGGCATTTAAGGAAGTAATAAACAACTGTAATGGGCATGCAAGAGCAAAGTAGGCAAAATAAAATAAGTCAAAGCTGTCGGACTTGTGTGCCCATTGTAGAGAAAGGTAGTTATGAGATTAAAAGATGTTATAAGTAATATGAGAAATTCACAAGTAGATTTTATACAAGAGTATAGAAATGTGCTAGATAATGATATGTGTAATTTTTTTATAAATAAATTTAAAAAGCTTGATAAAAGTGGAGAAGTCAAATCAGGAAGAGTTAATAATGTAACAGATGGAGAATATATTACTGAAGTTAATAAATTTGCAAAAAATAGTAAAGATGTTTTTCTTAGTTCTAAAGATGATGATGAAACTTTCAATATGGATAAAAATAAAACAGATAAAGAAATGTTTTCTAAGCTTGCAGATATTTTTAATAAACATATATATTTGTATTGTCTTCATACTGGAGTTGAAAGTCCTTTGCATTTTGGAATTAACAAACAAAATTTTTCTACATTTTTTAAAGACAAAAAAGATTGTCCTGAAATATCGTCAAACATTACAGTCGATTCTATTTGTTTAAGAAAATACGAAAAAAATGAAGGAGGCTATTATTGGCCACATTATGATGCTAAGTCTTCAATTTACAGACTTCTTGCAGCTATAATTTATTTGAATGATGTTGAGTATGGCGGAGAAACAGAATTTCCTGTTTTAAAAAGAATGGTTGTTCCAAAACGTGGAAATTTAGTAATATTCCCTGCTAATTTTAATTATTGGCATTACGGAAGGTCTTCAACATCAGATAAATATATACTTATTACTCACGTGAGTAAATATCCAGAAGTTAAAAAAAACAATAAGGAGAAAGAATAATGGGAAGAGCAATAGACATGGAGAAAGATATTGATATGCTTAAAATAAAAGTTGAAAAGCTTGAAAATATAGTAAGAGGCATGAGCCATACTATGTCAAAAACAGAGCATATTGATATTATAGAAGAAACTAAAAAGGAGATAGCTGATGGCAAAGAAAAAGCCAACAATGAAGGAAATGGTAAAAGTAGTGTCAAACCTAATAAGCGAAAAACAAATACTACTACAAAGACTAGCAAATCTTGAATTTCTAGTTGATTGCTATTTTGAATTTAAAGATGAAAAAGGAGATGTGCAGAAATATGTCAAAGACCGCATTGACAAAATTAATAAAGACAGAGCTAGCAATAGTTCAAGTGACAACAGATAATAAAAAGTTTTTAGACGTAGGGGAAGCTTTATTACATGAAGTTGTGCTTGAGGAAAAAAGAAACAAACATAGGAGTTGGGAAAACATGAAACAAGAACTAGTAAACATAATACTAGAAGTTTTAAAGAAAAATAGATGGGGTATCTACTTTCAAAACGAACCAATGCAATCATTGCCTGTTAAAGATTCAGTATCAACTTTATATAAAGTTAATGAAGTTAATATAGATGAATTTGAAGAGGCTGTGAAAATGCAATTTGACAAAGAATCAGAAAGGAAGAATGAATGTCAAGAAAATCAGGCCAAAGACTCAGCGACAGACAACGAATTATCGAATGGTACAAAGAAGATGTCCAACGATATAAGTTGATGATTGGAGAGGAAACCGAATACGGGACAATAGTAACAGAAAGACTTATAAATAATATAGAAAATAGAATACAAGAGCTTGAGATTAAGGAGAAGCTAGATGATATTGAGAGGGAATTGTCTTGAAAAAGTAGACGAAATAACTCCTTTAAGTATTCAAACAGTAGTAACATCTCCCCCATATTGGGGATTGAGAGATTATGATAATGATGGTCAGTTAGGACAAGAATCATCACCAGAAAAATTTGTCTTTAATTTAACAAAATTATTTAGTAAAATTAGACCTGTTTTAAAAGACGATGGAACTGTTTGGGTTAATATAGGAGATACATTTTTTGGAGCTAAAGGTGGGCATTGCAATAGCGATAATAGTATTACCAATAATGATACTGGCTCTGAGTATAGGCAGAAAAGAAAAGCACCGCCAAAACACACATACCTTAAAGATGGAGACTTGTCAGGAGTGCCATGGATGTTTGCAAGAGAGATGCAAAAAGATGGATGGTATCTCAAGCAAGACATAATATGGCACAAACCAAATCCAATGCCAGAAGCCGTCAATAATAGATGTGTTAAATCACATGAATACATATTCCTTTTTACAAAAAAGAAGCAGTATTACTTTAATGCGGAGGCTATAAGCACTCCAAAACAAGATGGAAGTGGATATGTAAGAAAAGGTAGCGTATGGACTTTTAATACAGCTAGCCTTAGCGAAGCACACTTTGCGGTGTTTCCTGAAGACTTACCAGCCTATTGTATTAAGGCGGGAAGTAAAGAAGGAGATATAGTATTAGACCCTTTTATGGGTTCAGGTACTACTGCACTTGTTGCTCAAAAACTAGGAAGAAGATGGATTGGTATAGAACTAAATCCCGAATACATTGAAATAATAAAGCGAAGAACGGCTCAAACAGAGTTGTTTTAAGGAGAATAATGGAAATATTACCCTTTGACATAGAAGTCGAGGATTCTGTTCTAGGCTCTGTTATTCTATACGAAGAAGAATATGATAATGTGGTAAAGTATTTTACTGCTAAGAATGTTTTCTATCAAAAGAAAGCATATCTTCTTTGGAGAAGAATTACACAAATGAGAAAGAACAAAGAACTCGTAGATACAATGACGATTTGCACGTCAATAACAAGCGAAGATGCAACTAAAGGATTAACTAAATATTACGTAACTCAATGCACAGGAAATGCGGGTGCAAGAGGAAACGCAGGATTTTATGCTAATAAAATATATGAGAAATATTTATTAAGACAAGTAGTTGTGCAAGCAGAAAAAGTAAAAGAAGAAGCACTTTCAAATAGAGAGGATATGTATGATGTGATTGTAAATGCACATTCTTTATTTGGAGAACTCATAAATATAAGACCTACAAAAGTACAAGATATTGAAGATGTAATTACAGAAACAATAGATAGTATTAAAAATAAATCAGACAAACTTATAAAAACGGGTTATCCTAATATAGATAAATACTCAGGAGGATTAACTAGGGGAGAAATTACTATAATAGGTGGAAGGCCTGGGCATGGTAAAACTACAGTAATGATTAATCTATTAGCTAAAGCTATGGAGCAAGGGCAAAGAGCTATGTTTTTTAGTAGAGAGTTGCCAAATTCAGAGTTACTTAAAAAGATATTATGTTTAGAATCAGGAAAAATGTCTTATGGTATGGTTAGACAAAATGTATTTACTGACCATGATTTAAGTAATATGGAGGAAGCAATAGAACTTGTAAGAAAGAAATATTCTAAAGATAAGTTTTTAATGTTTGATAATATTAAAGACTTTTCGTTAGCTGCAAATGAGATAAAGAAATTTAAACCTGATATAATATTTGATGATTACATACAACTTATAGCTTGCGATGGTTATAAGGGAGAGAGGAGACTTCAAATAGAAAAGCTTGTTAACGATTATAAATGGTTAGCTAAAGAAACAGGTGCGGTTGTAGTATTAGCATCACAATTAAATAGATTCGTAGAAAGAGCTAATAATAGAGGTAAGGCATTAGAGCCTCAATTATCAGATTTAGCAGAAAGTGGTGCTATTGAACAAGTAGCCGAGAATGTATTCTTTAGTTATTATGACTATAAGGTCACAGGAGAAGCAGGTAAAGGAAAAAATATAATAACATTAATCGCATCTAAAGTAAGATATGGAGATTCAGGTAAATCTGACTTAGGGTACGATGGTAATAAGTGTAAGATATACAACACAATGGAGGAGATATTAAATGAAGAAAGCATCCCGTTTTAAATACATAGGGATAGACCCTGGAAAAGGTGGAGGAATAGCTGTAATTAACGAAAAGGGTATTATGAAGGCCTATAAATGTCCAGACTCGTCTGAGGAGATGGCATTACTATTCCAAATCTTAATTGGCACTACAGCTGCCGATAAGGTAAGGTTGTTAATGGAGAGAGTTTGGGCAAGGCCTACAAATGCAGTAAGGGCGGCTTTTTCATATGGAGTTAATTATGGTCAATGGCTAGGGATAGCGGCATCGCATGAAGTCCAAATGAATACAGCAATACCTGTTGATTGGATTAAGTGGGTTGGTTGTCCTAAAGCTCTTAAAAGAGATGTAAGAAAAAGATGGCTTAAAAAGAAGGCAGGGGAATTATATCCTAAGATAAACAAATTGACATTAGCAACGTCTGATGCAATACTTATAACACATTATGCAAAAGAAGAGTATTTTGAAAATAAAAAAAACAGGTAAAGCATATAAATTTGATAAAGACAATTATTTAATTAGTTATAGAAAGAAATCAAATATACAAAAAAAATGGTTACCCCCATTGCAAGAAATTGTAAATAAGTATAATGACTTTTTTGTTGATGGCTCGTTGCATAGTATTTATGTGAGAGGCTCAGTAGCTAGTGGTATGGCTTTTGATAATTTATCAGATATAGATTTAGTTGTTTTATTTAAAAATAAATATTATCAAGTATCAAAATATGATGCAATGCAATTTTTTTCTTCAGTAGAAAAAGATATAAAAAATGATTATCCATTTGTAGCTAAAATTGACGGGAAAAAAGGTAATTATTATAAAGACATTCCTATTGACATTGTATTCAAAATAAAACATCAATCTATATGTATTTATGGAGAAAACATGCAAGGCGAATTACCCAAATTTAAAAAAGATGCTATTCCAAGTCATCTTTACAATTTGTATTCTTGTCATGATGATATTATTGGAATTAATAATAAATTGCTAAACTCAACTCCTGATTCTACTCAGATTAAAGCAATGATGAAATGGGCGTCTAAAGTAATAGTTAGAAGTGGATTTCAGCTTGTTTTTAATAGAATTAATGTATGGAGTAGAGACTTATATCAATGTTATAAATTGTTTTCTGATGTCTATCCAGAAAAACAAGAAAAAATGAAATTAGCTTTAATAAAAGCAATTTTACCAACAGACAACAAAAATGATATGATTGAGATATATAATGAAATTGGAGATTGGATTATAAAAGAAACAAGGAGAGTTATTTGAGAATAAAAAATAAGATTAAAAAATTTGCTTTAAGTTTAAAAGCTATTGATATTGCTAAAAGAAGATTAGAAAAAGCTAAACGAAAAAGAAACGATAAAAAAATAAGAGATAAGATTGGATTTGAATATAAAGATAGAAATAAGGAGTGGTAATGGGAAAGTGTAGATTTGTAAAACTTAATGACAAGACAGCAAAAAGAGCAGCAATGGCTCGTGAGAAAAATAAATCAAAGAAAACAGAAAAACAAATAAAAGCAATGGAAGATGATAAAAAGAAACGATTAAAAGAGTTTCGTTCTTGGTTTTCATGATATATCTGAGGGATATATTAAATAAATTCGGAAGTGCTTACATAGAAAGAGAGGGTAGGTGGATGCCACTAACAGAGGGTTACTGCAAGGGATTTGACCTTGATTTAGAGTTTGGTAAAATGGGTGAGGAATTTACTCAACAAGTGTTTGAAGGAAACTCGAAAGTTGAGGTTAAAACAGAAAGAGATATATGGGTTACAACAGGTAATATTGCTATAGAAATAAGATGCAATGGAAAACCATCAGGATTGTCAACCACAGAGTCAAACGTATGGATACATTTATTGGCTCATAATAACGTCATAAAGGGCGGATTTTTATTTAAGGTAGACGAACTAAAGGCTAAGATTAAAAAACTACATGAAAGCGAAGATTTAAAATTGGTTATGGGTGGAGATAATAATGCAAGTCAAATGGCTTTATTGCCTATAAAAGAGTTATTCTAATATAGGTCGGCTAAAGTTATTCCATATGATTTCATATCGTTTATTAAGTTTGTGTTTTTAAGATATTCAATAACTGATTTGTTCATCTGTCTTACTCTATAATCGTATTGACTTTGAAGTTTTACTAAATTCTTAGATAATTTTTTATCACTTCTGTCTAGCCATTCAAGATACTGTAATGATTTTTTCTTTTGATTAGCCCTATGCTTACCTGATTTAGCTGTAACAAATGCTTTATTAGGATTAAGTTTAGTAACTGAAGTTTTCATTGATTTAACTGCAGCTTTAAAAGCTTCTGCTTGTGTTTTAACTTCTCTTCCACTTTCTGTGATACCACTATAATAGAAATTGTTTGCTTTTGAAAGAAGGCACATAACATACCACTTTCCTAAATCTTTTGTATTTCTACCTGATTCAAAGTCTTGCTTAAAAGCTTGCATAAATTTACTTCTTTTAAATTCAATATTAGCATTATCTTGTGCTACTAGCTCATCTCTATCTCCATATTCTTCAAGCATATCATGATAAAGTTTATTATATCTTTTGGCTTGACTTGCATATGAATCTTTTGCTAAAAGTCCTTGGTTAAATATTTTAGCAGACTTACCATAAAAACCTGTTGTTGTTTTCGCAATATCATTAAGCCCTTGAGTTACAAATTTATCTCCAGCTAAAACGCTTCCTATTGTATTGTACATAAGAGCTGCTGTTGACATAAGAGAAGGATACATGCTTGAAGCCATGTTTTCAGAGAAAGGATTATTAACATCAGATAATATTCCAAGGAATTCACCTTTCCATAATGTTGTTCTTATTTGATTCCATTCGCTTGAATTTTCTTTAGGCATAGGTTGTCCAAGAACTGCATCGTATAACGAAATCAAAGCTTCACCTCCAAGATATGTTCCTGCTCCAAACATTATCGGGGCCATTAAAGATTTGTTTTTTCTTGCAATATTTAAATTTCTCATAGTGTTAACTGTAGCGGCATAAGCCATTCTTTTGTAAAGAAGAGCAGATTGAGCTACTGAACCTGAAGCCCAATCAGGCATAAATATATTAATTGCTGCACCTTGAGTATTTATATGTGCATATGTATCCATTTTCTGATAAAGTGCTTCTACTTTTCTTTTCATTCTTCCTGCAGTAATAGCATCCATTCCTTCTAAACCATTCATTCCTACTTCTTTAAGTAATGAAATTTCACTTTCGCTTAACTTATAAAAATCTCTCAATTTAGTTAATGCTTTTTCATAAGCTCTTGATGTAGTTGGAGATTTCCTAAGCTTTCTAGCTAAATAAGCTTGGTCTCTTTTTGCTGCAAGTACAGAACCATATCTATTAAGATTTTCAGTAGGTCGCATTAAACCCCATTTAAAGAGTTTGTCTCCTACTTTATGAGGCATTTTCCAACCACCTTTAATTTCAAAGTGTCTCATACCAATTTCAGTTGCCCCTGATGCTCTTACCATATTTCTATTATCTTTATGAATCATATCGGCAAGACCTCCAAGATAATCTCTCATTCTAAAGGCAGACATCGATTGGACATTTCCTAACACTAAGTTTTTTATACCAGAAAAAGGAGAAGATAATTGGAATTTTGCTGCAAGAGAAGTAGCATGCCTTACTATTCTCACTCCTTCAGGATAATTAGAAGTAGGTTTATCTATACCTAAATGGTCTTTTACTCTATCTTCTACCCATTTACCTAATCCTGATTGTCTATCTCCTATTTTGAGTTCTGCTATTAATGCCTTTTGGCCAGGCCTGTTAAAACCTTTAAGCTTAACAAATTCTGGAAAGAATTCTACATTAGCTAAGAATTTAGCTTGATTAATTGCATAATCTTTTGTTGTTAATCCGAAGCTTGTTTCATATACATCAATATTTTTACCATCTACTTTTATTCTTTCAGGTAATTTTGTATGTCTTTCTTTTAGAAAAGAAGGCTGATATTTTCCAGGATTAAAATCTAACAACTCGTAAAGTTCACCATGAGCAATAGTACTAGCATCATCTTTAAATAAATCTATTATATCATCTACTTGCTTTCTTGATGGATTATTTATACCATCTTTTTTTAATTGTTGTTTTGCAAGTTTTTTAGCAATATGTTGAGTTTGTTCATCAACAATCTTTTGGAAATGAGCACCATCAGGGTCATAATATTTTTTAAATTCTTTTGTTACTCTTCTTTGTACGTATACATTGTTTTTACCATCAAGCCAATTTATGTTTTTACCATCAAGAAAAGCTTCAAGTTCTGCTTCATTTAAAACTTGTGCTAAAGCACCATCGTTAACTTTAGCTCCTCTCTTACCAACTAAAGCTTCTTTATAATAATTCATTAGCTCTATATGGTCTTTAACTAATCTTCCTTCTTTTGTATTTTTAGGCTTCCATGTGTTTATATCAATTGCATCATTTATAAACTTTCTCTCAGCATTTGTTAATATTTTAAGTTTATCTCTTTCAAAAAATCTTTCTTTATCAAACAAATACATCATATCTTTTACTTTGTTCCATTTTTTACCAAAGTTATTCTGTTGTATATTTTCAAAATCAGAAAACTTACCTATATATCCAAGCTCGGTAGATACATGACTATGTAATCTATTAGCTAGTTTTTTAAGTCCAACAGATTCTAAAACAGAAGTTATAGGTAAAGCCCATTTAACCTTACGTATTGCTTTAAATCTTTTAGCTACATCAGCATTTAATCCGTTATTAATAACTTGTTGGTCTAACCAAGATGTTGTTGATAAATTAACATCATCCATTGTATTAAGTATCTGTATATAATCTTGCATTTGTTTTGTTGAAGCATTATATATGTTTCCATCTGGTACTAAAAGGTCTTTAAGTAGTTTATCAGAGGCTTGTTTATTAACATTTTTAACAAGTCTTATTTTTTCAGAGTTTTTAAAGAGACTAAATTTGTTTAAATTTTTTGCATATTTTTTCAATTGATTGGGAGGAATAGAACTCATAGTAGCAAGGAATTGTTGTATTTCTGGGAAAGTTGCGGTACTTACTTTGAAATCATCTCCAAGTTGTCCTAACTCTCCAATATACCTTACAAATTTATTTCTATCTCCTTTACTTAGAGTTACTCCCATATTTTCTAAAGTATTTTTAATTTCTTTATTTGTAAATCTAGAAGCATTGTCTACATCTATGTTTTTCATTCTATATTTAACTTGCCCTTTAGCAAATTGAACACCTTCAGTAGAAAATCCTTTTTCAACTTTTTTAGCTAATACTCTTGTTATATCTTTAAAATTACCAGCTCCTAAAGCAACTTTAACTCTTGACACTAGCTGTTTAACGAATTGATTTACTTTATTAAGAAGTCCTTTAGAAAAGGTCATGTTTGATGCTTTACCTCCAACAATATCAGCTAAAAACTCTTCCATATCTCTATTAGGATTTTTCTTCTTCCATTCTTTATATTCTTTAGTACTTTTGCCTAGCTTTTCTCCTTTTTCAATTAACTTTGTTAACTTTTTATCGTTAGTTAATTTTGAAAATGCTTTTAATCTATGTAGGTTTTCATGATAAAAATCAGCAGGTTGCCAAAAACCTTTTTGAAGCCTAACAATTCCTTCACCAAACTCACCAAGAACACCTTCATCTAATCCAACTCTTTTTAACTGTTCTTTAGATAGATTATTCTTTTTCATCACACTAGCAATAAACTTATCTCTTGCTCTTTTGTCGCCTTTTGTTACAAATACATTTTCTTCAGGTAATCTTGCTGCTCTTTTTTCTTTAGTTGCTTGTCCTACATATTGCTTTGCTGATATTTCACCTTGATTTGATAAATCAGCTGCGTCTTCAACCCATTTAAATACTCTTCCCCATTCTCTACCTCCGACCATAGGAGAAGGTACTCCAGAAATTCTCATTTCAACTTTAGCTCCACCTTTTTCAGATAAATGTTTAACAAATTGATTGAAGTCATTTGCATCTTTAAATCCAAATAGCTTATCGTTAGGTTTTAATTTATTCTTTTTAATATATTTGTAAAGTGCGTTAGCTAGTTTTTTATCAGTAAAAACATCAAATTTTTGCCCACCGCCTTTTTGTTTAGAACGCCCAAATCTAATTTCTCCACTTGGTGCACCAGAATCTTTTAATAAAACATCCTTAACTTTTAAATTAACTAATTCTGTAGGTCTTGTTTTACCTAGCCTAGCAGTTCTTATTGAAAGTTCTGCAGCATCTTTAGATATTGTTCTTGCTTTTTCTAATACTTTTCCTGTTTTTTTTGATATTCTAGGGCCAACATATTCAATATCACCTTTTTGTTTTTTAGCCCATGTTGTCCATTTTTTAAAACCTTTTTCACCGCCCTGCATTACAATTTTCTTAACACTTCTTACATTGAATTTTGATGGTAACGGGTCAAGACCCATAATTTTACCAAGAAGTTGCATTTTGTTTCCGCCTGTAAGGATTCCGAAATTATCTCTTAAATTATCTGCGGCTCTATATAAACCTCTTAATTCTGAATCACTAAACTTTTTTGATAATTCCATACCACTTTTATCATAAACTTTTGCTCCAACTTCATCTTGAATCCAATCTTTGATTAAAGTTGCAGTCTCATCAGGAGTTAATTCATCTAAATTCCTTTTATATTTTTTTTCTACATATTTAGCAAGTCTAATTCCTGCTTTAGAGCCTGCAGCATGTTTTTTGCCTCCTAACTTATCTAATGTCCAAGCAAGTATATTTTGATTTTTCTCTGATACTCCTGCCTTGATAACATTAGGAATTCCTTTTTTATTTGAAGATAATGTTTTGTTTTTTATAACAGAAGATTCTATAGATGTATAATCTGCTTTTCCTGTTATTTTTGTAACAAGCCTATCTTCATCAAGAGCTTGAGTTTTAGCTTTAAGTTGTATTTGTCTTTCTTCAGCAGCAATTCTAGCTTTTTCAGCATCAAATATATCATCAATTACTTGTTGTTTGTTTTTAACTTTTCCTTTTGGTGTTGTGCTATATTCAACTCCAGCTTCCTCGGCTTTTTTAATAATTGTTTTATCTTTCCAATCTAAAGCTCTTTCTCTTGTTCTTCCACCTATTATAGTTCTTGGAGTTGGTACTAATTCATCAGTACTTCTATTAACACCATTTTTACCATCGTCAGACTTAGTCCATCCTCCATTAAGGTGGTCATCAACCCATTCTCTGTTTTTATAAATGCTGTCTCTTATGCTTTCTAAATTCTTTTTAAATGTTAAAAGTTCTGTTTTGTTAGGGTCTTTACCATTGATATCTTTAAAATGTTGTTTAAGCTTAGTTTCATTATTTAATAAATCATCTATAACTCCTCCATATGCAACAGAATAATCATTTACTTTCTCTGCATATTCACCCCACATTTTATTCTCTTTAGTTCCAGGTTTTTTAGCTTTTGTAAGAAAATCAGCATCTTGTAATTTTACATTCATATCTGCAATAAAATCTAAATCTTTTCCTGCTTGGTCTACATCAATCTTTGCTTTGCTCTCAGCAACAACTAAATCATTTGCTAATTTTTTAATCTCAACGGGAGCATCATCTCCTAAATTTTTAACAATATTTTGAGCAGCTTTTTGTGTATCTTTATTTGCTTTTGATGTAAGCTTTATTTCATTAGATATAAGTTTTTTAGCATCAACATATTTCGCATCTCTAAACCCACCTACAGCTCTCATACCTCCTACCATAGCAGCATTTGCTCCAAATGATTGCCACCATTCTTTTGTTCCTAATTTAGGTGCTTCTTCATCTCCCATAATAGAAGGCATTGTTGTAAATAAAGCAGCTTCACTTCCAACTTGTGCAGCGGGATTAGTTAATGCTTTAGCCACCTTAGTGCTATAATCAGAAGCTTTTCCATATGCTTGTGCATATCCATATATCGGCCCCATAATACCTTGCGTAACACCACCAGAAATCGCAAACATAGGCAAAGAATGTAGGAACATGTCACTTGATTTTTTAAGTGACCTTCTTATATCAACAGGAGCATCAGGATTTTCTAACCTTTGTTCTGCTGTATCTTGAACTAAAGCACGAGAAGCTTCAAAAGAAGCACCACCAACACCTAATTGCAAAGCCCCTTCGGTTAAATTAATAGCAGCAGAACCTAACTTTGGATTTCTTGCTGCCCAAGAACCAGCTAATCCATTTTTAAGTAACCCTTTACCAGTTTCTCTTCCAAAAAATCCTACTTTACCTGCAACGGCAACACCTTTACCAAGACCTGCAGTACCAAGAGTTACCGCTATATCCAATGGAGAAAGCATACCAACAGCCATTTGGCCCGCTTGAGACCAAAATGTATCTTCATACCCAGGATTTTCTTTATATGCTTCTTTACCATTAACTGTTTTATAAACTAAACCAGCCATAGAATTATTATAAGCTCTTCTAAAAAATTCAGGAGAAACACCAGCAAAACCTTCTTCTTTCCAATCTTCAGGAATTAAATCTCCCGTTAACCACCAAGAATTAGTAGAATCAGGTTCTGTTTTTTCATTAAATAAACTATCAGCATCGTAGTCTAATTGCTTGACTCCTTGATAACTTTGGTCTTGTTCGGTCGCTTCTTGAAATGAAGGTAATTCTAGGTCAGGGTATCTTTCTCTTGTATAATTGATAATTTCTTCATCTGATTTTTGTCCGTAGACAGATGGATATTTTTCCCTCCAATAATCAGTAAAGGCTTTTATGTCTGTAATTTGATTCGCCATATATTATTTGTAAGAACTTTTAATTCTATGTTTTGAAAATTTACCAAATTGTTTATTAAACGACCTTATGTAAGCTTCTTTTTGACGAGAAGGACTCATATTATCTATTATACTTTTAAACTTTTCAGCAACTTTATCAACTTGAGAACCTAAGTCTTTATAAGCTCCTTTTTTTCTTAAATCTATATTAGAATTAGCCAATTGTTGACCGAAATCAATAAAAAGCATAGCATCATTGCTATTCATTAAAATATCATCAACATAACTTCCTATGCTTTCATTATGCCAACTATAATTTTTTGCCGTATTTTTACTTGCAATGCCTGTTTGCAAATCTTGAATTGCTGTATCAAAATCTATCTTTGAATTATGCTTATCTAAATCAGGGCTATCCAATTCAAATTTTTCTTTTGGAGGTTCGTATGGTTTTGTGTCAGGGTCTAAATAATTAGGTACTCCATCTTGGTCACCATCAATATTTTTTGGTAAAGAAGATTGTTGCAATTGATTAGATTGTGTAGGAGAGCTAGCTCCTTGATTTTGAGGCCCCGTTACGCCCATGCCAGGAATATTTTTTGGAGCAGCCCAAGGAGAATCATCTTGATATTGTTCTCCTGTAAGTATTTGGTGTTGTCTATTAAATTTATCAGCTCTGTCTTTATATCTTTGTTTTTGTTCTTCAACCCATTCCCAATCTAATTGAGATTTGCCTTCAGCTTCAGCTTGCCCAAGTATTGTTTGGTATACTGCTGCATTAGGAGAATTAGGGTCTAAGTCTTTTGGAAGTAAATCACTTAAAGGTTGTGGGCCACCAATTAATTTTTGACCAATTTCATTATATTTAATCCACATGTTTTCATTATGCTGATATTTTTTACTAGAATTAGTTATTAGCCCTTGGTAATCTGTATCAAATTCTCCTTTAGTTCCAGAAATTAAATCAAATTTAAACTTATCAAATAATGCTTTTGATTCTTCATCCATTGTTCCGTCTTCTTGGATAATTTCCCAAATCTCAGGATTGTCATCTAATATTGATACTTGTTTATTTAAATTTATAATTCTTTGGTCTATAGCTTTTGTTAGAGAAGCTTGAGAATAATTTCTAACAACCTCACCATTTTCATTTGTTTTTTGAGTTCCTTTATATTTATAACCTGAGAGTGTTCCGTTATCCATTTGCTCTTTAATTCTTTGCATATTGCTAATCTCAGATTGAACATCCATCCAATTCATGCCTATAATATCTTTAGCATATTCATCAGGGTTGCTTTCAAATAAATCTTGATATTGCATAGCTTCATTAAAAGCATTGTCAGCTAAATTGTAATTTTGTTTTTTATCTCCATATTCTAATTCTAAAGAATATTCATCATTACCACTTAATCTAGCTTTGTTTTCAAATTTTCCAAGTAAAGAAGATAAATTATTAATTTCATCAAGAGTATCAGCTTGATTTATTTGGTTGTTTAAGAAGATTCTTTCGTTTTGTAAGTCAGTTTTTAATTCTTTTTGTCTTTTAACATGGGGTTCAGCAAGCTTATTTATGCCTTGGTACATGTTAACTAATTGTTCTAAAAAATCAGACATATATATTCCTTAATGTTACTTTGCTAATTGAGAAGCAGTTGTTTGCCAACTTTGAATTATATCAGAAATAGATTTAATTCCTTGTGCTTTTTGTGCACCAACCTTAGATAATACAGAAGACATACCTTTACCATAAACATCTTTAACCCCTCCTACATATCTTTGTTGTTGACCACTTCCAGCAAAACCTCCCCCTGCTTGTCTCATTGTTTTACCTGAAGTTTTTTCCATTAAATCTGATAATAAAGTTTGAGATTGTGCTTCTATTTGAGGAGAATATGTTTTTTGAAGTGCTGCTTGAAGCATAGGTCTTCCAATTGTAGCTCCTTGAAACATTGTATGAGGTAAATCAACAGGGTTTAAATTATACATATTTCTCATTGCAGCAGCTATTTCATGTTGGTCTATATTTGCAATACTACTAGTATCGCTTATACTTCCAAGCATTTGTGTTGAACCTCCCATATTTTGAAGTTGGCTAATAATATCTTGTATGGTCATTTTTTAATATACCTGCGTAGTATTTTGGTTTTCTTCAGTTTCTTCTTCATCTTGAGGAGTTAATTGCATTAATGCTTGAATCATATCCATTTCTCCACCTGCCATTTTGTTTATATTTTGTGCAGATTGAACTCCCCCTAAAAGTTTATTAAACCAACCTTGTCCTCCCCCTGGAATCATACCTGAAGCTCTTTGGCTTACATTTGCGGGATTAAATTTTTGACCAACATTCTGAAAAAATGTTTTAAAAGGAGTACCTGATGTTGTTAATGGCCCTTGAAGTGGTGCTAGAGGCCCTGAGCCACCTTGAAATGGCATCATTCCTTGTATTGGTTTATTTCTCCCTACACCTTCAAAAAACCCACCTTTAAATCCTTTACCGCCTAATAACTTACCACCTGCAAATCCAGTAAGACCTCCCATAAGCCCACCAAGTAATGACGCACCTGCTGCTTGTTGTTGGTCTTTAGCTGCTTGCATTTGCTCTTGAGCCATATCTCCTAAAAATGTACCTTTAAATCTTTCAAATTGTGGGCCCTTCATTAATTCTTTCATGGCATCTCTTGATTGCTTTGCTTGAAGTCCTCCAGAAACAGCACCCGTTAAAGCTTGCCCCATAGGCCCTAAAAACATTCCTGCAAAATTTAATGCTTTAAATAAACCACTTCTTTTCTTTGCTTTCTTTTTTGCTCTTTTTTGAGCAGCTTCTAATTGTTCTTGAAATTCAGAACCCATTTTCTTTTTTTGTGCAAGAACAGCAGCTTGTTGTCCTTTTTTTGCTTCTTCAAGCTCTGCTTGAGCTTGTACTTGATTTTGAAGCGTATCAACTCCTGAGTATGCTCCGTATGCCATTTTTCTCTCCTTTTTATCCTAATATTAGCCTGTTAAAT
>CETC01014520.1_pt1 | contig 17868 bp, 28 predicted proteins | sample 326911 | NCBI WGS metagenome assembly CETC01 (sample SAMEA2622694, study PRJEB7988) | marine metagenome | isolation source: saline water (ENVO:00002010), including | reverse complement strand
ATCGGTAACCATGACAGACTTATAAGACGTAAAGCGTTTACAGGTGGTATACCTAAACAATGGATAAAAGAATATTCAGATGTTTTGAATGTGCCTAATTGGAATTTCACAGACAGAGTTGTCATTGATAATGTCCAGTACATTCATGGTGAATCAGGTAAAGCTATAAAGAAAGCGAAAGATGATATGATGTCGACCGTACAGGGGCATCGTCATACTGAAATGGGTATCGAGTTTGCTGTGGGACAAAATTATAAAGTATTCGGCTGCGCTGTCGGTTGTGGTATAAATCATGAATCTTATGCAATGAGTTATGGAAAGAATTTTAAAAAACCTGCAATTGCTGTCGCTGTAATTATAAATGGAGAATATGCAATAAATCAACCTATGAAGTTGTAATATTTCTTTGACGACTTTTTAATCATTCTTTGATTAAATACTTAGATTTTAATTCTAATCGCACATCTCAACTTTTTAATGTACTAGCATATTGATATAAAAGAAAGTTTATTAAATCGCTTTAAAACGCAAAATAGACTATTTGCAAATGTCAAATATTTTATTAAGAGAAATATATATAAATCTTATTTTTTAGCTTTTTGCTTGTTTCTAATTTTTAATCTTTTCTGGATCGAAATTGATGTCATAAAAAAAAATATATACTTTTTGTTGATAAGTAAAATATTATTATTAGTTTTATCGACATAAACTTTAAAACTATAAAAAATGACAAATCAAGAAACTATTAAAACAACATCACAGCTATATAAAAAACTATGTGAATCAGAAATGTTAACATTTGTTAATGACATAGATGTTTGGGATTTTAGTCTTGGCGAAGATTTAATTTACATAATGAAGAACGCAAGAATGATTAAGATTTCTAAAAACACAATTAAAACACTAGAATTTATTTTAGAAACAATTAAAACAAATAAATTAGAGATTGAAGAATAAAAACACAAAAAACTATATATCTAAAAAATTAAATTATGAAAATTTATAGAGTAAACAACAAGTATTACAAAAACAAAGAAATAGCCTTTTTACAAGGAGTAAAAGAAAACTACGCAATAATAACTATTGAAGTAAACGAAACACAACAACTAGAAGTTGAAAAGAATGAAGACGACTTATTACTAATTGATGATAAAGGTAATGAGTATAGTTGTGAATGTGACTTTTACTTAGAAGATCATGTTACTGATATATGTCACATTACTAATCAACAAGAAACAGAAAAATATTATAATTACACAAACATTCAAATAGAAAGAAAATCTATTGAACATTTTAATCTTGACCCTGTAACAATAGAACAGATAAATAACGAATTTGAAGATATTTGTCAAATGAAAACAGAAGATTCAATATGATACATTTTTTAAAACATCTATTTGGGTTTTGTGGCGAATCACATCCAAACATATTTACAATTCTAATGGGTGTTCCAATTTTAACTTATATTATTTACTATATTAAAAACTTATTCAAATGAACATAATGCAAAAAATACACGAGGCTTTTAATTGTCCTAACAAAAAAAGAGAATGGGATAATGTATATAAACCAAACATAAAAATACAAAGCACAGTCAGACCATTTCCTGAACCTACATTTAATGAAACATTTAAACATATTCACAAAGAACTAAATAAACTAAAATGAAAAAAGAAATTGAAGCAGCAATTGTTTCTGATATTGTTCAGAACTTAAAAAAGTTAGACGTTAAGAAAAAGACAATTCATAAAATAACTAAGAAACTAAACAAAGAATTTAAAATTAATATTTCAACAGAATGAAAAAAATCATTATTACAACTTTATTTATTTTAATAATACCTATACAAATTATATTATTATTATTTTTCGAAATTAAACACAGATTAAAATTAAAAAAATGGAAATAGTCAGACGTTACATACTAGAAGAAAAACTAGCACAAAATTCAAGAAAAAGAAAAAAAGTTTACATGAGAAATTATATGTTTGCATATTTAAGATTTACATATAAAAAATCTTTAGAATCAATTGCAGCAGAATTTAACAGAAATCATGCAACAGTAATTCATGGAATAAGAATGTATCAACTATTTAAAGATGATAAGTATTTTAAAGAACTTACACAAGAAGCACAAGAAGAATTTCCTATGGGTATATGTAGAACTAAAAACGTCAATGATTGTTTGATGTATGAAATTTTAAATCAACAAGAATATAAACTTTTTAATATTGATAAAAATGGCTAAAGAATTACCTTTCTTTCGATTTAATGTATCTGAATGGCTGACAGGTAACATTGCTTATGAATCTTATGAAACACAAGGTTTGTTTATTAAAGTATGCTGCGAATATTGGAACAGAAATAATTGCATTACAATCGAAGAACTAAAAAAAAGAACAAAGAAAGATTCTGAAATTGATTATTTGATTAAAAACAAATTTTTAATTAAAAAAAGAAACAAAATTACAATAAAGTTTCTTGACGAAGAAAAGATAATAATTGACGCTAAGTATTTGAAACGCAGCGAAGCAGGAAGAAAAGGTGGTCTTAGCAAAGCTAAAGCAATGCTAAAGCATAAGAATAAGAAAGAGAATAAGAAAAAGATAACACATTGGAACGAAGATTTACCGACAGGTTTGTAATCTTGATCGTAAAAAAAGTTGACTCTTAATAAAGACTTTTAATAAACAACAATAATAAACTATGATAATAAATCACAGAGAAAACGATGTGTTTCTTGAACAAGCAAGACAGAATAAAGTACCTCAAGGTTTAGGTATAAACAACGATCTTGATGTAAATATAAGATTTAAAGAAGGCACTTTTAACATTTTTTTAGGTCATGCCAACGTAGGAAAAACGTATTTTGTATTATTTTATTTACTTGCTTTAAGCAAATTGCATAATAAAAAACATCTTATTTATGCAGCAGAAAATTCAGTCAATGGTTTAAAACGAAATTTGATAGACTTATATGCTAATAAAAAGATAAAAGATCAGAGTAAAGAAGAACTTGAATACAATAAAAAATTTATTGAAGAACATTTTGATTTTATAGATCATCTTAAAATTTGGAACATAAACGACTTTATGAAAAACGTACAATCAATTAATAAAAAATATGATTGTATTATGATTGATCCTATAAACGCATTTGCTAAACCTAAAGGAGTAAACGCACATGAACACGATTACGAAACAGCTAGTAAGTTACGTCTATTTGCAAAGAAGTTTAATACAACAATTTATGTATGTATGCACGCCTCAACTGAAGCATTAAGAAAAGTTCATCCTGCAAATCATGATTACGCAGGTTTACCGATTAGACCGTCAGGCGCTGATGCTGAAGGTGGTGGTAAATGGCTTAATCGCTGCGACGACTTTATTACAATTCACAGGTATACACAATCTGAGAGCGATTGGATGTTCACTCAGATTCATGTTCTTAAAATTAAGGAAACTGAAACAGGTGGGTGCCCAACCTTTTTCGATACACCTGTCTTGTTTAGATTAGAAAGAGGTATTGCGTTCACTTGCGCTGGTGTAAATAGTTTACAATGATAACATTTGAAAAAATATCAGACGTTCATTACAAAGCGTTTAAATACGAATTGTTTTTAAATAGTATTGAAGTTCATTCAGATAAATATGTTATAAGAAACAGACATAGTGTTTTAAGCGTTCCTAAGCGATTTAAACGACAATTAAAACAAATCATATTATATACTTATTTGCAAGACTTAAAGTCTTTTAAATTCAATGAATATTGTGAGAATCAAACTGAAGGTTTTTTGTCAATTAAAAAAATGAAAGATTATTTGATCAAGAAAGAAAATGCCTAGATGTAAACATTGCAAAGAAAAGTTTGAAGTAAAGTCATTCAATAGAAAATTTTGCTACAAAGACGAATGTATTGATGCTTATTTTGAGCATCTAAAGAAAGAACAACAAAAGAAATGGCGAAAAGAAAAGAAGATTCGTAAAGAAAAGCTGAAGACTATTCAAGATTTAATGAAAGAAGCGCAAAAGATATTTAATTCTTATATCAGATTAAGAGATTCAAAACTAAATTGTGTAAGCTGCGACAAGCCAACAAAGAAAAAGTCAAACGCATCGCATTACATTGCAAGTGGTAAATCAAAATTTTTAACTTTTAACGAAGATAATGTTCATAAATCTTGTGAATTTTGCAACACTTATAAACATGGGAACTTAATTGAGTATAGAATAAGACTGATAAAAAAAATAGGTATTGAAAGAGTCGAATATTTAGAAGAAAACAGACATAAAATTAAGAAATATACAAGAGCAGAACTGTATGAAATAATAGATAAATATAAAAAAAAGATAAAAAGTATATAGTTTTATATATATTTTTTACTATCTTTAAAGAAATTTTAAAACTATAAACAAATGACAAAGCAAGAAAAGAAGTATTCATTAGATTGTAAATATTATAATAAATCTTTTGACACTATCGATGAATTAATTGAAGACGTACAAATATCAGGTATGGACGCAAATTATGAAATCACAAGAAACGGTGTAAATACCGGCGAACAAGCAATTGAACTTATTGCATTTTAACGAAATTTTACAAACAAGACTATTATTAATTTAATAGTCTTTTTTTTATATATCTAAAACAAATAAATATGTTAAAAAACAAAAAAAGGTTGTATTCACCTAATCAAGAATGCCTTGAAATAATCAAGTCAGAACTAAAAAAAGAAGGTCAGAAAAGTAATAATTCACAAGCTGTGAATGTTGCTGTTTTTTTTCTAGCTAAAACAATCAAAACTAAAGAAGCAGGAGAAAGAGCATACAAAAAAGACCAAGAGAAAAAGAAAAAGAAAAACAACAAAAAGTCAAAAGTTAAATTAATCAAATCTAAGTAACATGAACAAGACAGAAAAACAACAAACAAAAAGCATCTACAAAAGTTTAGCTGCGTTCCAACAAGAATGTCCAGTAATACACAAAGCAACAAAAGGCTACGGTTATAGCTATGCAGACTTACCGACAATCTTTTCAGTAATTAATCCATTGTTAAAAAAACACAAGCTAGGCTTTACACAATTGATGAATGACAATTGTATAGAAACTACATTGTTTCATATAGAAACTGGACAAACAATTACAAGTAAAACAGAAATACCGACAGAAGTTTCGTTGAAAGGTATGAATGATTTTCAAGTTCTAGGAAGTGCTTGTACTTATATTCGTAGGTACTCATTAAGTTCGATGCTCGGTATTGTAACAGACAAAGATACAGACGCAGCAGGTGAGCAAATAGCAAAGAAAAAGAAATTATCAAATGACAGATTTCAGAAAGGTATCGATAAAGTAAGCAATGATGAACTGTCAAAAGATGAATTTTTAAACATGATTCTGCAATATGACTTAACGTCAACACAAAAAGCAGCTATAAAACTATTATAAAATGAGTAAAACTATAGAGCAATGGTTTAATGAGCTAGATGAACATAAAGATTTAGCCCTAGAAAGTCTAGATTCAGATAGAAAAAACCAAATAGAGAGCAAGATGTCAGATGCATTAGCATGGGGTTTTAGATGGTCAACAGCAAAGAATAATGGTGACGAGTGGATGTGGCCTGATTTATGGAAAAAATATAAAGATAAAGGAGAGTAAAATGGAAAAACTATTAATAAGAGCATCAAGTCTTGGTAAAATAATGTCAGACGATCCTGATTCTAAGATCACAATTAAACAACTTGATTTACTGAATACTTTATTGTCAAAAATAAAGCTGACAGAGAATCAAGCTAAAAAAAGAGATATGTTGATAGCAAAAAGAGATGCTGCGCCAAAACTATCTAAAGGCGCACAAACATACATCAGACAATTATGGCTTGAAAACAATTACGCAGTTTATCAAAATGTTGAAAATAAATACATCGACAAAGGCAATATAGTCGAAGACTTATCAATTCAATTAGTCGAAGTTGTATTGAAGAAAAACAATCTTTTAAAAAACGATAAGAAGTATTCAAACAAATATGTTCATGGTACGCCTGACGTTGTTGTTTTAGATGACTGTGTAATTGATGTCAAGTCAAGTTGGAATGCAGCAACATTTCCTTTCTTTGAAGATAAGATACCAAACAATTTGTATCTATGGCAGTTAAAAGCCTATATGTGGTTAACAAACATACACAAGTCTTTTTTGTGTTATTGTTTAGTTCCTACGCCTGAGTATTTGATATTTGATGAAATAAACAGACTTTCATATCGTAAAAATGAAATTGAAATATCAGAAGAAACAGAAAATGAAGTCAGAAAGCTGCATAATATCGATAAAATACCTATCGAAAAAAGACTGAAATGTTATGAAGTAAACTTACATGAAGACGACATTAAGAAAATGAAAGAAAAAGTTAAACTAGCAAATCAATTTTATGACAGTATTCAATGAATTAAAAAGAACAAAAGACAAAGTAAAAACGCTGCTTGAAAAATATGCGTCTTTAAGAGATGACGACAACAAGTTAGTTTCATCTTTCATATTCTTTGAACTAGGCAAACACAAACTTGAATCAATATCAGGACATCAATTACTTAATCTAATGGCGAATAAAAAAGTAACACAATCGTCAAGCATACTAAGAGCAAGACGAAGTTTACAAGCTGAGTTTCCTGAATTAAGAGGTAAAAGCTACAAAGCAAGAAAAGAAAATGAATATGATATCAGAAAAAGAATTAAAAACGAATATTAAAAAACAATAAATTATGAATTTAGACTTATTTGGTGAGCAAGGCTCAATGTTTTCAGACGAAGAACTTGAAGAAATATCAATAAAAATTAAAAGATTTAGTGACGAAGAAATAATAAATGACGCTTATGATCATTTTATGAAGCATGGATTTCCTTATCCTAACTTGACTTTATTTGAAATGAAACAAGAAATAAATAAACTTGCAAATCTTGAACTAGAGAATTGTTTAAGAAGCACAATTGCTTATAAAGTTGCAGACAGTTTTCATCGACACAGGTTTCATTCGTCTGCTATTAATATGAAGTCGCCGATTGAATCTTTTAACATAGAAAAGAACTTGCGAAAAGCATTAAAAATGGAATTAAAAGGAGGATCAATTAAAAGACATAATATACCTTTTCTAAATATGGTTAATGGTACGCAAGCCTGCGCTAATTTTAGACCTGCTTACGCAAAATATATGTATGAAAAATACGCAGGAGAAAACGCAGTTGTTTTTGATAGTTCAACAGGTTATGGTGGTAGACTCACAGGCTTTTTGGCGTCAAGCTGCAAAAAATATATAGGTGTTGATCCTAACACAAGAACACATGAAGCAAATTTAAACTTATTTAGAACATTAAAGAATGAAGATAAGAGTATAAGACTAATTAATTTACCTGCTGAAGATGTTGACGCTGAAAAATGTATGATTAAAAACGCTGCTGACTTTAGTTTTACATCGCCACCGTATTTTAAAAAAGAAATATACAGCTTTGAAGATACGCAGTCATGTAATAGATATGAAGAATATCAAGATTGGATCGATAATTTTTTAGTACCTATGCTGCAATTAAATTTTGACGTAGTAAAACAAGGAGGCACTACAATAATAAACATTGAAGACGTTAAGATCAAAGGAAAAACTTATTCGCTAGTTCAACCGACAATCAATGCAGGTTTAAAAGCAGGTTTTACATTCGACAAAGTTGAAAAGTTTGCTTTGCAAAACAGAACATTTTTAAAAGACGGTACTAAAGTAAGTATTGAATCAAGTGAAAGCGTAATAATTTTCAATAAATAAATGTTAATTGATTAAAAACTAATCAAAGTATGATTAAAAAATAATTGTTATATTGTAAAAAAATTAAAATATGGGATTTAAAATTAAAGGTAAAATTGCGTCAATAGGACAGAAAAAAATACTAGACAATGGCGCTGTCGTTTTAGATTATGTTGTAAGTCACACTAGCGAAAATGGTTTCGTTACGCCTTACAGCTTTAACATCTACAAGTCAAGTGAATATATTGAGCATTTAGACAACTTTCTGTCATTTAACAACGTCGGAGATAATGTTGAAGTCGAGTTCAATATAAGAGGTAAAGAATACAACGGGAAAGTATATAATTCTCTTTCACATTGGCGAATCGAAAAAGAAAAAGGAGCGTCTATGGAACTGAATGAGCCTGTCGCAGAACAAGAAACTAAAACTAAGTCAGTAAATGATGACGTTTTACCGTTTTAATGAAATAGCTGACTTTAATTGTCAGCTTTTTTTTTTGCTTAAAATATGATGGAAGGAATATTGTTTGTTGTTGAATACAAAGTTGCGAATGAATTGTTTGCAAAGAAATTTGTATATGAAACAAAATGTCTTGACTCAACAGACGGTCTTATCTATACAAACACAATGACAGCACAAGAACTTATTATCAATAAAAACTTTTTAGAATATAGAATTGAAAGAATAATGCGTCAAAATGAAAAGATTGAGTAAACAAATGCAGCATAAAAAAGTTATATAAATATGAACTGGTTTGTAATAGTTTCAAAAAGGCATAAAGAATATCTTAATATTGTGCGTTCATTTACTGAAAACAAAGACAACAAATACGTTGAAGATATTGTTCAAGATGCTTATTTAGAAATTACAGAACTAGGTGCAAAAAAACATAAAGAAAACGACAAAAGAGTCAACGACAAATATAAAGATTTAAGCATTTCAGAAAGAATCTTAAACGAAGACAATGAAGTCAATATGATGTATATGTGGATAACTTTAAAAAGAGTTTCTATGAATCATTTAAAACAACGTAAAAGAAATAATTACATCATAAGACTAGGACAAAATTTCGATAAACAAGAAACAATTGATCAAGATAACGAAAAAGCGTTTGAAGTATTGATAAAAAAAATCGAAAAAGAGATCAAAACATGGCATTGGTACGACAGAATGTTATTTGAAACATATATAAGTAACAATAAAAGCATGAGAAAACTAAGTCAAGACACAAAGATAAGTTTGACATCTGTTTTCAATACGCTAAAAAACTGCAAATTGAGATTACAAAAAGTCATAGGTGAAGACTATGAAGATTATATGAATAAAGATTTTGAACTTATAAGATGATACCAGACATTTTAATAGCATCTTGGATATTAGCTGCGTTTGTCGTAGTCTATGTAATATTTAAAAGCAATGGCTAAACGAATAACAACAAAAAAACTGTTCAAGCCTAAGAAGAAAAGAAAAGGCATACACAGTAAAAGTAAATCAAGTAAATTAAAGTCTTCTAAAAACTACATAAAACGATACAGAAGACAAGGTAAATAATAACAATTATGGCTAAGAAAAAAACAACAAAGAAAGCAAGTAAGAAAACAGAAGTAAAAGTTGACTTAAAAGGAGATCAAACAAACAACATTAAAGAAGGGTTAGGTGACGTTGTCGAAAAGATAACAGAAAAGACAGGAATCAAGAAAGTTGTTAAAGCAGTCGCAGGTGACGATTGTGGTTGTTCTGAAAGGAAAGCAGCATTGAATAAACTATTCAAGTTTAAAGTCGAATGTCTTGATAAGTATGAATACGAAATACTTGACGAATTTTTTTCAAATAATCCTCAAGTTATAAAACCAAGCGAATGGAGAAGACTTGCTGTAATAGGTAGACGAATATTCAATCAGACAATATCAAACGACATGGGTTGTGGTGGTTGTGTAAGAGAAACTGTATCAAAACTGAAAAGAGTTTATGAAACATATGAAGAAAAAGAATAAAAAAAATCAAATAATTAGATTCTATTAGATTATGGACGGAAGAAAAAATAACGGTAATAAAGGACATTCTACAAAAGCAAAAGGAAACGATAAGAGAAAGAATGAATATCGAAAAGCGTTAGAACTAGCATCGACACCTGATGATGTCGTAGAAGTCATTAAAAAGCTAAAAGAGAAAGCAATTAATAAAAGTGATGTAAACGCAATTAAACTGTATTTAGAATATTATCTAGGTAAGCCAAAAGATAGTATTCAAATTGAAGGTAATCTTGATACAGGTTATTCATTCAATGACATGATTGCAATGTTAAGAGGTGACAATATAAAAAGTGATAAACAATAAGTATTTTACTTTAAATAACGACACTAGATATTTTATCGTTACAGGTGGGAGAGGCTCAGGTAAGTCTTATTCTATCAATATGCTTTTATGTCTGCTTATATCTTCTGAAAAAGGTCATACAGTCTTATTTACTAGATACACTTTAAGAGCAGCATCAATATCTATTATACCTGAATTTGTAGATAAGATTGAATACTTAAATATGTTTGACGATTTTATCATTACAAAAGACGAAATAATAAACAAGAAGACAAAGAGCAAAATTCTATTTCGAGGTATAAAGACATCTTCAGGTAATCAAGTTGCGAATCTTAAATCATTGCAAGGTGTCACTACATGGGTACTTGACGAAGCAGAAGAACTTGTTGATGAAAACATATTCGACACAATAGACTTATCTGTTAGACAGAAAGGTATTCAAAACAGAGTCATCATGATTCTTAATCCTGCAACAAAAGAACATTTCATTTATAAGCGTTTCTTTGAAGACTTAGGTGTTGAAGCAGGTTTAAATCACAGCAAGAAAGATGTCACATATATTCATACAACATATCTTGACAACAAAGAAAACTTATCTGAAAGTTATATTGCTCAAATAGAAAGAATCAAAAAGACAAACATAAAGAAGTTTAATCATATCATAAAAGGCTCTTGGATAAATAGAGCAGAAGGTGTTGTCTTTGAGAATTGGTTATTTGGTGAATTTAATCCTGACGAATTACAGACATCATGTGGAATGGATTTCGGCTTTTCAGTCGACCCTGATTGTTTGATTGAAGTCGCTATTGATAAAACTAAAAACAAGATATATTTAAAAGAACACATATATCAGAAAGGAATCAAAACACATATACTTGCTGACATGATAAAAGACAGAGTCAAAGACAAACTTATTATTGCTGATTCTGCCGAGCCTAGATTAATTCAAGATTTAAGACATCAAAAAGTAAACATACAAGCAGTCAAGAAAGGTACTATCGAATCAGGTATTGTAAGAATGCAAGATTTCGAAATTATAATTGATCATGAAAGCACAAACTTAGGTAAAGAGTTCAACAACTATTCATATGCAGATAAAGGAAGTAAACTATTTATTGACAAATGGAATCATGGTATTGACGCTGCTAGATACAACATTATATATCATTTAGATAACCCAAATAAAGGTAAATACTTTATATATTAAAAAAGCGTCTAGCACTCTCCAAAACACTAAACGCTTTTAACATTAAAATATACTATGACAACGAATCAAAATTCGTGTGTAACAAAAATAATAAAAAATAGTTAATTAAGTGAGCATGAAAGTTGAAATTACATATCCTGACAATTTGAATGAAATATCTGTCGGACAATATCAAAAGTATTTGTCAGTCACAAAAGACTTGACAGGTGAGTTTCTTAATCAAAGAACAGTCGAAGTATTGTGCAATATACCTTTTGAAAGAGTAACATATTTAAAACACAATGACGTTAAATATATCGCTAACGAATTACATAAGTTGCTTGAATCAGAAGTCGAGTTCAAGAATACTTTTAAAATCAAGAATCAAGAGTTCGGCTTTATACCTAACTTTGAAGAAATAACCTCAGGCGAATATGCTGACTTATGTGCATACATGGGTAAACCTGAAGAAATGCACAAAGCAATGTCAGTTCTATTTAGACCAGTTACAAAGAAGATTGGCGACAAGTACGACATTTGTGAGTATAAAGGAACAAAAGAGTTTAGCGATTTAATGAAATACATGCCTTTAGGTATTGCTCTTGGTAGCTTAGTTTTTTTTTTCAGTTTAGCGAACGAATTAAGTCAACATATACAGCACTCTATACGACAAGAGGCGATTCAAATAATATCGGAAGAATATCCAACTTTGGGAAGAAATGGGGTTTTTACCAAAATTTCTACACACTCGCTAAAGGAGATGTTACAAAATTTGACGAAGTCAGCAAGTTAAACATTCATACTTGCTTAACATATTTAAGTTTTGAAAAAGAAAAAAACGAAATAGAAGCTGAAATGATTAAAAACGCTTATAAGAAATGATAACATATTACAATTTATTAGACACAATAAAAACGCAATTACTAGAAGACCCTCAATGTAATTCCGTCACAGAAGGGAGCATATGGGAAATTGACCTGTCAAAGCAGACGATTATGCCTTACGCACACATTCAAGTCAATAGCGCATCGATTACAGAAAGAACAAATATATTCAATATTACTGTTTTCTGTATGGATATAGTTGACAAGTCTAAAGAAGCAACGACAGACAAATTTAAAGGGAACGACAACGAACAAGATGTATTAAATACACAGTTTTCAGTTGCAACAAGATTACTTGAATTGATGCGAAGAGGTGATCTAAGAAACGATAACTTTGCTCTTGCTGATGGTACATCACCAAGTCTTGAAGCGTTTACAGAAAGATTTGAAAATTTCTTTGCCGGTTGGGCAGCAACATTTGATGTTGAAGTACCGAATGAAATGACGATCTGTGGTACAGTTGCACCGTCTTCATGTGAAGATGCGTCATATAATATTACAGACTCAGCAGGTACAACATTATACACAGGATCAATTGTTTCAGGTGGCTCATTAACACAAGCAATTACAAACGGAACTGTAAGCAATTCAGACGACAGTTTAACAAGTACAATACTTGCACAAGGTACACTTGAACTTGCAGACATTACAATAACAGTCAGAAACAGCGCAGGAGCAACAGTAGGAACGCACAATCTACCTGCAGCAGTTAACGGTACAGCAGTTGCACCTGACGGAACAGTTAGAAATTCAGACGGCAGTTATTCACTTGCAGTTGTTTCAGGTACAACAGACGGTGTCATTGCAGACAGTACAATGAATTTTAACGGTGCAAGTGAAGGAACATTTGTGAGCGCAAAAACAACATCAGTAACATTAAAAGATGAAACAGACGCAAATCTTACACCAACATCAAAAAGCCTAGCGAGTAATACGTTAGCTTTAGTAGTACAAAACCCTTTGACAGTATTTACAAATATGTACACAGGCAAAGCTGTTTCACATTCTGGACAAGTTGAGTCAATATCATGTATTGATACGTCAGACGTTTTTGCAGCAACACCTGTTGGTAAAATACAACCATCAGCTTATGGTGTTGGTAAATTAATTGCAATGAAACCACTTGCAGGAGGTTTTGATCTTGATGTTGTAAGAAGCACAACAGCATACAGAACAAACAGCAGTAATTTACTTGAATCAGTTGCAGCGAATGTTCCTAGATTAGATTATGACGGTGTTACTTGCCCGTCAGTTTTAGTTGAAGCGCAATCAACAAATCTGTTATTGTATTCACAAGAATTTGACAACGCATGGTGGAAGAAAAACAGTTCAACAGTTACAGCAAATGACGCCGTTGCACCTGACGGAACAACAACAGCAGAAAAACTTGCTTTAGGTGGTGTCAATTCTGCAAGAGTATTTCGAAACAGTACAGTCACAACATCGAACACTCATGTATTCAGTATATGGATGAAAGGCACAGCAGGAGAAAAAGTTTCGATTGAAGCAGGTTCAGGTGGTAGTTCAGTTACTCTTACAGCTAATTGGGTACGTTATAATGTTGTAAATACAGGTGGTGAAACATCAACAAATTGCAGAGTAATAAACAGAGCAGCAGACGGTGACGATGCAAACGATGTTTACATATGGGGCGCACAACTTGAAGAAGCAGCAACGCCATCTTCATATATATTTACATCATCAGCACAAGCAACAAGAAACGCAGACGTTTTATCTGTCACAGGTTTAACAGGAACGTCAACAGTTACTGAAACATTTGAAGACGATTCAACAAACGTAATAAGTAATCCTAGTACATACACAATGTCAACAGGTAGAATTAAAAAAGTAATACGAACAACATGATAATATATAAGTTAAAATACGACACATATAACAACGCTGTTTTAGATTTAATGAATAAAGCTGTTTTTTTAAATTCAAAACTAGATTACGCAGAACATATTGAAGCTGTTGTCTTTATAAATAAGATTCTAAAAACAGAAGGAACGTATGACGAACAAGACAGAGTATTAACAGAGCCAACATATGAAGATGGTTATTTCGTTGATGTTATGAGTTCAAAAGAAATAGAATTTGACAATATAGTAACACCAAATAATCCTGTTCATGTATTTGCAAATAATTAAAGATTATGTCATTTGATCCAGAGAGAGTAGGTAAGGAATTGTCAGAGTTTGGTAAGTATGTTGTAAAACAGTCTAGGGCAATGTTGAGCAAAAATAAAAGCAATGACACAAGGAATCTATATGGCTCTCTACAGTTTAAAAAGAGAGTAATGAAAAACAGTTTCTCAGCATCATTTGTAATGGCTGATTATGGTGACTTTGTTGATCAAGGTGTAAGAGGTGCATACTCAAATTTAAAAGCTCCAAACTCACCTTTTAGATTTAAAAGAAACAAGAAAATAAGTCCTAGACATTTTGAGGGATGGGCAAAAAGAAAAGGGATCTCACCATTTGCTGTAGCTAGATCAGTCTGGACAAAAGGATTGAAGCCTACATTGTTTTTTACAAAGCCATTTGAGGATGCATTTCTAAGGTTGCCAGATGATATTATAGAAAAGTTTGGACTTGATGTGGATGAGTTTCTTGATCAAGTGACAAAGGGTACAGATACTAAAGTGAATTAAAATATTATAAAATGTCAAACGTATATACAAAAATAAATGTTAGAAGTCCATATATAGTTTCTACATCAGGAACATCAGCAGGACAATTAATAAAAGTAGAATTATACATACATCAATCAGGAGCAAGTGAGCCTGCGAATGCTACATTTAGCTTGTCTAAACATATTCCTAGCGCTAGTTTATTGACAGTCAATTTCGATATATCACCTTATTTAAAATCTTATATCAGTCATACGTCACTAACACCTGTCACAGGATTAACAGTAACAGCAGCAGCTAATTATGTTTACTGCAAAGTAGTTGTGACAAATCCTGCTGCGTCTGTTCCAACACAATATTTAATAGGTTATAAAGGATATGGATATTTTCAAGACGGAATGAATCCTGTTTTAGATGCTAATATAATGCTAGATGAAGGCGAATACTATTTACTTAAAAATCAAAACAATGGCGCACTATTCTATTCTATTGATAGTGATGTTTCACCTGCTGAAGATTGGGACGCTAAATACGTTTGTTTAGACGGTACAACTGCTGACGTTGATATAAACTTAAATACACAAGATAACGCATATATTCCATATATTACACCAACACATAAAAACAATGGTGGTTCAACATTAAAAATATTTAAAGATTCATCACTATATAAAACATTTACATTTACAGAAGTATGTGAGCCAAAATATACACCTGTTGTTTGTGATTTTGTAAATAAGTACGGCGTATGGCAAACAATTATTTTCTTCAAAGTTTCAAAGTCTACTATTGTAACTGATAGCAGTAAATTTAATTTAATGCCTTCAAGTGTTAATTATAACACATCTAAAAACATAACACAAAACTTTAATGTCAATGGTCAAGAAACAATAACTGTAAACACAGGATTTGTTCGTGAAGGTTACTCAGATGTTATACAACAAATATTACTAAGCGAAACAATAAGACTAGACGGTAGACCAGTTGTACCGAACAGTAAAAGCGTTGATTTACAAAAGCACATAAACGACAAACTGATAAACTATAGAATGACATTTGATTACGCACATCATATTATAAACAATATACAATAATGAGAAAAGTTCAATTATACATAAATAATCAAAGAGTCGACTTATATGATGATGAAAAAATACAGATTACTTCAAGTATTCAAAACACTAAAGATATATCTAAAACCTATACAGACTTTAGTCAAACATTCACTTTACCTGCCTCTGATAATAATAACAATATATTTAAGTGGTTTTATAATAATGACTTTGACAATGGTTTCATTGCTAAAGAAAGAGCAGCAGCAAGAATTGAAATAAATTACACATTATTTAGGAGAGGTAAAGTTCAACTTGAAGGTTCTGAAATAAAAAACAATGTGCCTGAATCATATAAAATTACATTTTACGGAGAAGTTGTTACTTTAAAAGACTTATTTGGCGTAAAAAAACTAGGTGACTTAGACTATAATGTAACATTCGCATATTCAGGATTGACAATAAATGATAGTTTTAGTAATACTTCTGACTTACCTTTAAGGTGGCCTTTGATTAGTTCTGACAGAGTATGGCAATATGGTGACGGTACATCAAGCGACATTTCAATTGACGCTGGTAGAATAGCTTTTACAGAGTTGTTTCCTGCATTAAAAGATAAAACAATAATAGACGCAATTGAAAGTGAATTTAGTGTTGACTTTAATAGTACTTTTTTTGATAGTAATTATTTTAAAAAATCTTTTACTTTATGGAAAAATTCAAAGACGCCTAATATATACACAGAAGCTGTACAATTAACATTCAACAGTGCTGGTACAACTTTAGTAAATAATATTTTAAACTATGAATTTCAAACAGGAATACCTCCAACAGCGCAATTTGTACATCACTACATTGAATTTGATATTGCAACGTCGCCAGCTTTACAATATTACGTTGACGTTTATGTAAATGGTGTTTTTAGTCAGACAATTACAGGTTCAGCAACAGGAAGTGGTACGCATTATTTACCATATAATTTTAACGACAATGTTAATTTTTTAGATGATGAATATACTTTTTTTGTCAGAGTAGCTGGTGGTTTTACAACAACAGTTACAGGTGAAATAAGACACTATTTCTTGTATTATAATCCTGCGACAAGTACTGCAGCAGGTAGTTGGGTAACAGCATTCAATCATACAGCGACATTTAATTCTACATCAGTAACAACAAACATCGACTTACAAGCAATAGCACCTGATATGTTGGTTTCTGATTGGTTTTCTGGTATATTAAAAATGTTTAATTTAACTGTATACCCTTTAGAAGATGAATACAATTATAAAGTTGAACCTTTAGAGCAATGGTATAATTTTGGTGGCGAAGTAGATATAACAGAATACACAGACACAGCAAGTATAAAAGTTGACAGAATTAAATTATATAAAAAAATATCTTTTGAATATGAAAAGTCTAAAGCATTTTTAAATGAAGATTTTTTAAGTACAAACAGAGTTGGTTTTGGTGATTTGTCTTTAGACTTTCCTTACGACGGAAAAGAATTTAAAGTGAAAGTACCTTTTGAAAATATGCAATTCAATAAATTTACAGGCACTAATTTACAAGTCAGTTATGCTTTAGACAATGCAATTGACGGTAAAAGTTATGTACCAAAGCCTGTTAAATTATTCATGGAAGATGCAGAAACAGTTTCTTTTAAATTTTATAACGGTACTGATATACATGAAGTTACTTCATATCACCCATTTGGTCAAGATCAAACTGACAATATGGTCGACTATTCACAAAATTTTGGTTTACAACAATCAACTTTAAAAGGTGTAGAAATTTCGAACAGTTTATACACAACATTTTATCAATCATATCTAGTCAATTTGTTTAATGATAAAACAAGAAAAGTATCTTTAAAATGTCATTTACCTTTAGAGATTTTAACAACATTAACACTAGATGATGCTATATTATTGAGGGATAAAAAATACAGAATTGAAACAATGAAAACAGAGTTGACAACAGGTGATGTTGAATTTGTTTTAATAAGTGATTTTGTA
>CETC01008170.1_pt1 | contig 17896 bp, 17 predicted proteins | sample 326911 | NCBI WGS metagenome assembly CETC01 (sample SAMEA2622694, study PRJEB7988) | marine metagenome | isolation source: saline water (ENVO:00002010), including | reverse complement strand
ATGACTGCTGGGATAAGCCCAATTTTGACTTCGCTTAGGCAAAAACTGCTGCGCTCTTCGGCGAGCACAATATCGCTACACGCAGCGAGACCTACAGCACCACCAAAGGCAGCACCTTGCACGACCGCGATCGTCGGTTTGCTGAGCGCGTCGAGGGTGGCCATTAGGCGTGCGAGCTCGTTGGCGTCGGCGATATTTTCGTCATAGTTTTTGTCGGCCATCGAGCGCATCCAAGCTAAATCGGCACCGGCGGAGAAATTGCGCCCGTTGGAGCGCAACACCAAGAGTCGCGCCTGCTCATCTTGTTCAACCTGTTGCAGAGCATCGATAAGCTCGGCAATCATGACATCGTCAAAGGCGTTATGCACCTCAGGCCGATTTAACGTTAGGGTGGCAACGCCGTGGGTAATAGCAAGCGTAATGTACTGATAATTCATAAGCCCTCCTATTACATGCGGAACACACCGAACTTCGTTTCGGTGATCGGTGCATTATTCGCGGCAGCGAGGCTCAAGCCCAGTACCGTACGGGTTTGTGCAGGGTCAATAATGCCATCGTCCCAGAGGCGTGCTGAAGCGTAGTAGGGATGGCCTTGTTTTTCGTACTGCTCAACAATCGGCTGCTTAAGTTTTTTCTCGGCTGCAGCGGACATTTTTTCGCCTTTGCGCGCCATGTTGTCTTTGGTCACTTGTGCCATAACGCCGGCTGCCTGTTCGCCGCCCATCACCGAGATACGGGCATTAGGCCACATGAACATAAGAGTAGGGTCGTAGGCACGACCGCACATGCCGTAGTTACCAGCACCGTAGCTACCGCCAATCAGGACAGTAAACTTCGGCACTTGGGCGCAACTTACCGCGGTCACCATTTTCGCCCCGTGCTTGGCGATACCTTCCGCTTCATACTTCTTGCCGACCATGAAGCCAGTGATGTTTTGCAAGAATACCAACGGAATATTACGTTGTGCGCACAGCTCAATGAAGTGCGCGCCTTTTTGGGCCGATTCCGAAAAGAGAATGCCGTTATTAGCAACAATCCCAACCGGATAGCCATGAATACGCGCGAAACCAGTAACCAAGGTGTTGCCGTAATTCTGTTTGAACTCGTCAAAATCGGAGTCATCGACAATACGGGCAATGACTTCGTGCACATCGTAAGGCTTACGCAGATCGGTGCCGACGATGCCGTAGAGCTCCTGCGCGTCGTAGCGCGGTGGCTTGACCTCTGCAGGGGTGAGCGGCTTGGCGCCTTGATAGTTCAAGCGGGCAACTGAACGGCGGGCCAGCGCTAACGCATGCTCATCGTTCATTGCATAATGATCGGCAACGCCAGAAACACGGGTGTGAACGTCGGCACCACCGAGTTCTTCAGCACTGACTTCTTCACCGGTCGCCGCTTTAACTAACGGCGGGCCAGCGAGGAAAATCGTACCTTGCTCTTTAACGATGATACTCTCATCCGCCATGGCTGGCACATAGGCACCACCAGCGGTACAGAGTCCCATCACCACGGCAATCTGTGGAATACCTTTGGCGGACATGTTGGCCTGGTTAAAGAAGATCCGACCAAAGTGATCACGGTCTGGGAAAACTTCGTCTTGGCGCGGTAAAAACGCACCACCGGAATCTACTAAATAGATACACGGTAGGTGGCAACGCTCGGCAATCTCTTGCGCGCGCAAATGTTTCTTCACGGTAAGCGGGTAGTAGGTGCCGCCTTTGACCGTCGCATCATTGGCGACGATCATGCACTGTACGCCTTCCACTGTACCGATACCGGCCACAACGCCTGCGGCAGGGACGCTATCGTCATAACATTCCCAGGCCGCAAACTGACCGACTTCGAGAAACGGAGAACCGCTATCGAGCAGCTTTTCGATGCGCTGGCGTGCGAGCAGCTTGCCGCGGGCAAGGTGGCGTTCTTGATATTTCGGTCCGCCGCCTTGCTTGATCAGGTCGACCTTCTGATAAAGATCATCGACGACTTCTTGCATGGCTTTGGCATTGGCAAGAAAGGTTTCGTCTTTTGGATTAATTGAACTGGATAATACCGTCACAATAAAGCTCCTGCTTAAGCGGATTCGCTAAAAAGTTCGCGACCAATCAACATACGACGGATTTCTGAAGTACCTGCGCCGATCTCGTAGAGTTTAGCATCACGCAGCAGGCGTCCGGTTGGATATTCATTAATGTAGCCGTTACCGCCAAGCAACTGAATTGCGTCAAGCGCCAACTGGGTCGCCAATTCCGCCGCGTACAAAATAGCACCCGCCGCGTCTTTGCGCGTGGTCTCGCCACGGTCACAGCTTTGCGCTACGGCATAAACATAAGCGCGCGCAGCGTTGGTGCGCGTGTACATGTCGGCAACTTTACCTTGAATTAATTGGAACTGACCGATGCTTTGGCCAAATTGCTTACGGTCGTGGATATAAGGCACAACCACGTCCAGACAGGCCTGCATAATGCCAAGTGGACCTGCAGCTAGCACGGCTCGCTCGTAGTCGAGGCCGCTCATTAACACTTCGACGCCGCGGTCGAGTTCACCAAGAATATTTTCTGTCGGAACTTTACAGTCCTCAAATACCAGCTCACAAGTGTTTGAGCCGCGCATACCTAATTTGTCGAGTTTTTGCGCAGTGCGGAATCCTGGGAAGTCTTTTTCGATAATAAAGGCGGTAATGCCGCGCGAGTTTTTCTCAGGGTTGGTCTTCGCATAGACAACTAACACGTCAGCGTCAGGGCCATTGGTGATCCACATTTTGTTGCCGTTGAGCACGTAATGGTCGCCTTTCAGCTCCGCACGCAATTTCATGCTCACAACATCCGAGCCGGCGTTGGGTTCACTCATCGCCAACGCACCCACATGCTCGCCAGAACATAGCTTCGGTAAGTATTTTTGTTTTTGTTCTTCATTACCGTTACGAGCGATCTGGTTAACGCAAAGGTTCGAATGGGCACCGTAGCTCAAACCGACCGAGGCAGAGGCACGGCTAATTTCTTCCATTGCGATGACATGCTCAAGATAGCCCAGACCAGAACCACCGTATTGTTCAGGTACCGTCATGCCCAAGAGACCTAATTCGCCAAATTTCTGCCATAAGTCCGCCGGGAACTCATTTTTCTCATCAATTTCTGTGGCACGCGGGGCGATTTCATCACGCGCAAAGGCGTTCACCGACTCGCGAATCATATCTGCGGTTTCACCGAGACCGAAATTTAAACTACTGAATTGGCTAATCATAACTACTCCTGGCTAACTTTGGCTGGTTGGGCTGCGGCGTTTTGCAACTCGTTTAACTCGTCACGACACCGCTCTTCGAGGTTGCCCAGCTCCACTAAAATAACTTTGATGTCTTCCAGCTGTTGATGCAGCGAAGCACGCTTCTCATCAATCAGCTCAAAGATGGTTTGTAACTGTCGAGCACTACTGTTTTCCATGTCATACAGATCAAACAAGCGCTTGGTTTCGGCAAGTGAAAAACCCAGGCGCTTGCCACGCAAGATGAGCTTCAAGCGCACGCGGTCTTTATTGGTGTACAGGCGCGTTTGTCCCTGCCGACTCGGTGTCAGTAGGCCCTGATCTTCGTAGAAGCGAATGCTACGGGTGGTAATGTCAAATTCCCGTGCCAATTCGCCGATGCTGTAGGTGGTGGTATCGTTCATTTTTGCTTGCATTCGGTAGTGGTAGAGCGTTAAGCTTAAATCAAGTTGACGTTAACGTAAAGGTTAAAAGCGCAGGGCGTTGTTCGTTCCTCGCTGTTCGTTCTTCGTTTAAACCATTTAAACCTAGAGCGTTTTTGATTTTTGTTTCAACGAAAAGCGAACGCAGTGAGCGTGCAAATAGCGAACATCAAGCAACGCTTTTATGTTTAGGAGTTTTTATGTCTGATTCTGTGGTGATTGTGGCGGCGAAACGCACGCCAATGGGTGGTTTTCAAGGAAGCTTGAGTGCTGTAGATGCGCCAAATCTAGGTGCTACAGCAATCAAAGCAGCATTGGCAGAGAGTGGTCTACAGGCCAGTGATGTCAGTGAAGTCATTATGGGTAACGTGCTGCCGGCGGGGCTTGGTCAAGCGCCTGCTCGCCAAGCCAGCTTGTATGCTGAGTTGCCGCAAAGTGCCGGTGCTACCACGATTAACAAGGTGTGTGGCTCGGGCTTGAAGGCGGTGATGTTTGCGCATGATTTACTGCACGTCGGTTCGGCTGACGTGGTGGTTGCGGGTGGTATGGAAAGCATGTCGAACGCACCTTATTTGCTGAAAAAAGCGCGTGCTGGCTACCGCATGGGGCATGATGCCATCTACGACCATATGATGCTGGATGGCTTGGAAGATGCCTACGAAGGTAAGGCGATGGGCTGTTATGCGCAAGGCACAGCAGACGATTACAAACTTGATCGCGAAGCGATGGATGCGTTTGCGATTGAATCGTTAAATCGTGCGCAAAAGGCGATTGCCGAAGGTGCGTTTGCCAATGAAATCGTCAACGTGACCTATAGCACCCGCAAAGGCGAGGTGACGGTCAGTATCGATGAGCAACCTGGTAAAGCGATGCCAGAGAAAATTCCTGGTTTACGTCCGGCTTTTGCCAAAGACGGCACCATTACTGCAGCCAACTCTAGTTCAATTTCAGATGGTGCGGCGGCACTTGTGTTGATGCGTGAAAGTGATGCTAAAGCGCGTGGCCTTCAGCCGTTAGCACGAGTACTTGGCCATGCGACCCATTCGCAAGCGCCGGCCGAGTTTACTGTGGCGCCTATCGGCGCGATGACCAAGTTGTTGGAGCGTGTGGGTTGGCAGAAAGACGATGTCGACTTGTGGGAAATCAATGAAGCCTTTGCCATGGTGACCATGCTAGCCATCCAAGAGATGCAACTTGATCACGCTAAGGTGAATGTCCACGGTGGCGCTTGCGCTTTAGGGCATCCGATTGGTGCTAGTGGTGCGCGTTTGTTGGTAACTTTGCTGCATGCCCTGAAACGTCAAGGCAAACAGCGTGGTGTCACGTCATTGTGTATCGGTGGTGGTGAAGCCGTCGCCGTTGCAGTGGAGATGCTTTAAGTCGCTGGCCGACGCGAGGCGAGATAGACGGAGCCGGCTAGGATAGCGGCTCCGAGTACAAGGCGCAGCCAATTGACGTCTTGCCCCCAGAAAGCGAAGTTGACCAGTAGCCCGGCGGGGATCAGCATGTTGTTCATGGTCGCGAGTTGTGCGGTATTAACTCGTTTGGCACCAAGGTTCCAAGCAAGGTAGCCAACACCTGACGCGACCAGGCCGAGCCAGAGCAGAATTGTCCATTGCAGTGGCGTGCTGGGTTGCAAATCGAAGTTGGCGAAGCTGAGCATCGCGGCGCCGGTAACGATGGTGGCGCCGATGAAAAATAGGGCGAAAACATGCATCTGATTGCGTGCGTTGCCAAGCGGTAAGCGCTTGTAGCAGACCTGCCCAGCGGCAAAGCACAGGTTCGCTCCTTGAATAAGGAGAAAGCCAATAAGATAGTCGTCGCTTAGTGTGTTGAAGCGGATCACCGCAGCACCGAGTACGGCTAATCCGGCGGCGAGCCACCAACGTAAGGGTAAGTGTTTACGTTGAAACAGGACATCGTCGATAAGGGTTACGTACAGCGGTGTGAAAATCGTGAATAGCAACACTTCGGCGACGCTCAGATACAAGAACGCGTGGTACAGCAATAAATACATGACGCCAATTTGTACGGCACCAATAGCGGCAAGCGACGCTTGTTTGGTGACTGGCAAACGGCGTGGGCGCCACAAGGGTAGAAACAGCAATAGTGCTAAGGCCATTCGGATAAATACAGCGATATAACCGTCAACATTGCCGGCTAAAAACTCGCCGATGAGAGAAAAACTGGCGGCCCAGAGTAAAGTGACGGCCCAAAGTATCCACATGGCTAGCTGCTCCTAAGGTTGCGACTGATGAAGTTGCGAATGAGGGGAATGTGGTTGATGACTATCGCGATAGTCACTCGGGGCGACGCCCATGACTTTTTTGAATAGGCGCGAAAAGTAATACGGGTCATCGAAGCCAAGGTTTTGCGCAATAGCTCGCACGGTTGCGGTACTGGTGTCTAACTGCCGACAGGCGAGTTTGATTTTAAGTTCATTGAAGTAGCGCATCGGCGAAGTGCCTGTAACAGTTTTAAATTTTTTTGCGAAATGGTAGCGCGATAAGCCGGCGACGGCAGCAAGGTCCTGCAAATCAAGGTCGCGGTGGCTATTGTCTTGCATGAACCGTTCGAGCGCAAGTAGGTCAAAACCATGATGCTGCTGCGCTTGTTCCGCGAGTTGCGGTAACTGCGCGAGGAGTTGTTGCAGAAGGGTAGCGGCTATCACGGCATTATGTCGTTGCCAGCGTTGATGCTGTAAATTAAGCAGCGTGGTGACAATTGGCAAAAGACTTTGCCAGGCCTGCAACGTAAGTACAAAACGGGGGGCTTCGGTGCTCGCCGAAAGACCAAGGAAGTCCATGCTGCTTGCCGCTGAACTGCCGCTGTAGTGCGCCCAATAAATGCTCCAAGGATCGGTAGCACTGGCCTGATAACTATGCGGAAAACCGGCGGGTAAGAGTAATAATTGACCCGCTTCAAGCGTGCCTGTAACAGGACCTTGAGGCGTCAAAATGCGGTAATGTCCGCGCCCTTGATGGCAAAAAATCAGCAAATGATCGGTATGGTGCTGGCGCTCGACTTGATGCCCCTGGGCAGCAAGATAATGGCCATAAGCGAGCGGGTAAAGATGCCGAGTAAGCGGGTGTTGCGCTAGCAACTCGATGAGTTCAAGGGGCATGACCACCCGCGAACTTCCCGAGGGTAAAGGCCACGCTGAAGGTTGGCTCATAAGCTTTAGGCCCACGATTAGGTTAAAAACACGACAAATAACAATTTTGTCCATTATAGGGGCAAAATCGTCAATGTTAAAGCGACCCGTTCAGTGCTTAAATACGGGTCATTAAAAACAGAACATGAGGTTATTTCCATGACGCAACAGGTCCCCCTTTATATCGATGGCGAATTCGTGCAATCGAAAACTGACAAATGGATTGATGTCACTAATCCAGCAACCCAAGAAGTTATTGCTAAAGCACCTTGTGCAACGACCGAAGAAATGGCGGCTGCGGTTGCGAGTGCGAAGAAGGCTTTCCTGACTTGGAAAGAGACGCCGGTGTCCGAGCGTGCGCGCGTGATGATGCGCTATCAAGCTTTGCTGAAAGAGCATCACGACGAGATCGCTGAAATCCTCGCCAGTGAAACCGGCAAGACTTTTGACGACGCCAAGGGCGATGTTTGGCGTGGTATCGAGGTGGTTGAGCACGCGGCGAACATTCCGTCGTTGGTGATGGGCGAAACCGTTGAAAACGTTGCTCGCGGTATCGATACCTACAGCTACACGCAGCCGCTTGGTGTGTGTGCAGGTATCACCCCGTTTAACTTCCCAGCGATGATTCCACTATGGATGTTCCCACTTGCGATTGCTTGCGGTAACACCTTCATCTTGAAGCCATCTGAGCAAGATCCGCTGACGCCGACCCGTTTGGTTGAGTTGTTCGAACAAGCAGGCGCACCAAAAGGCGTCTTGCAGGTGATTCATGGCGCTAAAGATCAGGTTGATTTTATTCTTGATGAGCCAGCGATTCGGGCGATTTCATTTGTTGGATCAGTGCCAGTAGGTCAGTATATCTATCGCCGTGGTACGGAAAACATGAAGCGCGTACAAGCCTTTGCTGGCGCGAAAAACCACTGTGTCATCATGCCTGATGCCAACAAGAGCCAAGTGATTAGCAATTTGGTCGGCGCTTCTGTCGGTGCAGCCGGTCAGCGTTGTATGGCGATTTCAGTTGCCGTATTCGTTGGTGCTGCAAAAGACTGGATCCCTGAAGTAGCGGAAGAACTCAAGAAAGTGCGCCCAGGCGCGTGGAATGATAAAGAGGCCGCATACGGTCCGTTGATCAGCCCACAAGCGAAGCAGCGCGTCGAAAACTATATCAAGCAAGGTCAAGCTGAAGGCGCGAGCCTGCTCGTTGATGGTCGTGATTGTCAGGTTGATGGTTTCCCGAACGGCAACTGGGTCGGCCCAACCATGTTCAGTGACGTCACCACCGACATGGAAATCTATAAAAATGAGATCTTTGGGCCGGTGTTGTGCGCGACCAGCACAGATACGCTTGAAGAGGCTATTGAGTTGGTCAATGCCAACCCATACGGCAACGGTACCTCAATTTTTACTGCTAGTGGCGCAGCTGGACGTAAATATCAGCACGAAGTCGAAGTGGGCCAAGTGGGTATCAACATTCCAATTCCGGTGCCACTACCATTCTTCTCATTCACTGGTTGGAAAGGCTCGTTCTTCGGCGACCTGCATGCCTATGGTAAACAAGCAGTGCGCTTCTACAGCGAAACTAAAACCATTACAGCACGTTGGTTCGAGAGCGATATCGCCGATGCCAGCGGCCCTAATATGACCATCCACTTGAAGTAAGAGGTGAGGCATGGATTTTAATTTAACTGACGACCAACAAGCGTTTGTCGATACCGCCAAGGCATTTGCGGAAAAAGAATTAGCTCCTTTCGCAGCTGAGTGGGATGAAACCTCACATTTCCCGCTAGAAGTGTTCAAAAAAGCGGGTGAAATGGGCTTTATGGGCATGTATACCCCAGAAGAAGCGGGCGGTTTTGGTATGAGCCGTCTTGATTCCGCGCTTATTTTTGAACAGTTAGCGATGGGCTGTACCGCCACCACGGCAATGATGACCATTCACAACATGGTGAGCTGGATGATCGGCTCGTTTGCTAAGCCAGAAGTCATTGAACAGTGGGTTCCGGAACTGGTCACTGGCGAAAAACTTGGTTCGTACTGCTTAACTGAGCCTGGTTCAGGTTCAGATGCGGCCAGTTTGCGCACCACGGCGAAAAAAGACGGTGATGAGTACGTTTTGAACGGCTCAAAAATGTTTATTTCAGGTGCCGGTAGCACTGATGTCTTAGTGGTTATGGCACGCACCGGCGAAGCTGGACCGAAAGGTATTTCTGCCTTTGTTGTCCCAGCTGACGCAGCGGGCATTAGCTACGGTAAGAAAGAAGCGAAGATGGGTTGGAACGCACAACCGACGCGCTTGGTTACCTTTGAAGATGTTCGTATTCCAGCGGCAAACCTACTTGGTGAAGAAGGCGAAGGCTTTAAATTCGCCATGATGGGCCTCGACGGCGGACGTATTAATATTGCTGTCTGTTCAGTCGGTACCGCGCAGGCGGCACTGGAGACTGCGCGTAACTACATGTTAGAGCGTACTCAATTTGGCAAGGCCATCGGTCAATTCCAAGCGTTGGAGTTTAAGCTTGCCGATATGGCCACCGAACTCGTTGCGGCGCGCCAAATGGTTCGTTTAGCAGCCTTTAAAGTCGATAACAACGACGCGGATAAAACCACCTACTGTGCGATGGCGAAGCGTTTTGCCACCGACGTTGGTTTCCAAGTGTGTAACGAAGCACTGCAAATTCATGGCGGTTACGGTTATATCAAAGAGTACCCGCTCGAGCGTCATGTGCGTGATGTACGTGTGCATCAGATTTTGGAAGGCACCAACGAAATTATGCGGGTTATCATTGGTCGTCGCTTATTAGCTGACATCGACCGCGCCATTTTATAAGCAAGTCAACTAGCGAAGGAGTACGCATGAGCGTAGTGCAATTTGAAGAACGTGCAACCGATTGCGGAAAACGCATCGGTATCGCCCGACTGAACTCAGAGAAGTCACTGAACGCCTTGAGTCTCGATATGATCCAACTGCTGCAACCGCAGTTGGACGCTTGGGCGGGGGATGACGATATCGCTTGCGTTTGGCTCGAAGGTGCTGGCGAAAAAGCTTTTTGTGCCGGTGGCGATATCGTTGCCATGTACAAAGCAATGAAGGAACAGCCAGGTGAGTTGGTTGACGAAGTCGCTGACTTTTTCGGTCAGGAATACCGTCTCGATTACACTATTCATAGTTTCCCAAAGCCTTTCATCGTATGGGCAGACGGTATTGTAATGGGCGGTGGCATGGGGCTCATGAACGGTGCGAGCCACCGGGTTGTGACGGAAACCTCATTGCTGGCGATGCCAGAAATTACGATCGGTTTGTATCCTGATGTTGGCGCGACGCACTTTCTGAATACCATGCCCGAAGGCTGTGGTTTGTTCCTTGGCTTAACCGGCGCGCATATGAATGCCAGCGATGCTTTGTTTTTGAAGTTAGCCGATCATTTTGTTGGTCGGGAGCATAAAGACCAAGTGTTAGATGCTCTTGCGGCGATTCAGTGGGGCGAAACGCAAAGTTTGAATCAGCAAAAGGTCACTGATGTACTTAGCCAAGTGGGTGAACAGGACAGTAAATTACGTCCGGCAGCACAGGTTGAACCGCATCACGATTTAATCAAGAAGTTGACCTCTGGTGCTGATATTGAAGCGGTCGTCGATGCGATTACCACTATTGAAAACGATGACAAATGGTTGAGCCGTGCGGCGAAAACCCTTGCTCATGGCTGCCCGATGACAGCACACATTGTTTGGAACCAGTTGCATTTTGGCAAAGACCTGCAATTGGCCGATTGCTTCCGTCTCGAACTGACCTTATCAGTGAAGTGTGCCACGCGTGGTGACTTTGCCGAGGGAATTCGGGCATTGTTAATCGACAAAGACAAGCAGCCGCAATGGCAACATGCCAATGTCGGCGAGGTTGGCGCAGAAGAGGTGGATGCTTTCTTCACATCGCCTTGGGAACAACAAGAACACCCATTAGCTGACCTTGGTAGCTAAAGCAAAAGGGGAATCATAATGGCAAAAGTAGGTTTTATTGGTCTTGGCAATATGGGCGGTCCGATGGCCGCTAATTTGGTCAAGGCAGGTCATGATGTCACGGTTTTTGACTTATCTGACGCGGCATTAGCGCAAGCACGTGAAGCAGGTTGTGCAACCGCCAGCGCGTTGGTTGAAGTTACCGAAGGCGCAGACTTTGTCGTCTCGATGTTGCCAGCAGATCATCATGTCGAAGGTGTGTACTTAGGTGAGCAAGGGTTGCAGCACAAGCTAAGCAAAGACACCTTAGTGATTGACTGCAGTACCATTAGTGCCGAAACAGCGCGGAAGCTAAGCGCTGAGCTTGCTGGCCACGGTATTCGTTTCATTGATGCGCCGGTTTCCGGCGGTGTTGGTGGTGCGAAAGCCGGTACCTTAACTTTCATCTGTGGCGGCGACGAAAGTGCGGTTGATAAAGCTCGTGACGTCTTGAACGCCATGGGTAAAAATGTCTTCCGTGCCGGCGATGCAGGCGCTGGGCAAGTAGCCAAGATATGCAACAATATGCTGCTGTCTGTGTTGATGGCTGGCACTTCAGAAGCACTTCAATTGGGTATTGCCCATGGCCTTGATCCAAAAGTCCTGTCAGAAATTATGCTGCAAAGTTCAGGCCGCAACTGGACCTTAGAAGTCTATAATCCGTGTCCGGACGTTATGGAAGGTGTGCCATCGAGCAATAATTATCAAGGCGGTTTCTTAGTCGACCTGATGGCGAAAGACTTAGGTTTGGCCCAACAGGCAGCGCTGCGTTGTGGCGCAAGCACGCCGATGGGGTCGCTGACACTGAACTTGTATCGCAGTTGGTCGCAACTGGGTCATGGTCGAGAAGACTTCTCGAGCATTTTCAAGTATGTTACGCCACAAACCAAGAAGTAGGAGCAGGCAATGGAAGTAGCAAATAGCACAATCGTCATTACGGGTGGCGCGCAAGGCTTAGGCCGCGCAATGGCTGAACACTTTGCCGCTGCGGGCGCAGCGTTGGCCTTGATCGATATGAATCAAGAAACTTTGAGCGAAGCCGAGCAAGTTTGTCAGGCGAAAGGTGCCAAGCAAGTGAAAGGCTATGTTGCCAATGTCACCGATGAAGCTGCTGTTGAAGCAGTTTTTAATAGCATTGCCGACGATTTCGGTGCCATCAACGTGTTGATCAACAATGCCGGTATCTTGCGCGATGGTATGTTGATCAAATGCAAAGATGGCGAAATCACACATAAAATGCCGTTGCAGCAGTTCCAATCAGTATTGGATGTGAACCTGACCGGCAGCTTCTTGTGTGGTCGCGAAGCGTCGGCACATATGGCCAAAGCCGGTAACGGCGGCGTTATTATTAATATTTCGAGCGTGGCGCGCGCAGGTAACATTGGTCAAACTAACTACGCAGCGACCAAAGCTGGCGTGGTTGCGATGACGGTGACGTGGGCCCGCGAGCTGGGTCGTTTTGGTATTCGTTGCGGCGCGATTGCGCCTGGCTTTATCGAAACGCCGATGACTGCAGCTATGAAACCTGAAGCGATCGAGCGTGCCTTGAGTATGGTGCCGTTGCGTCGTTGGGGGCAACCTGATGAGATTGCTCACAGTGCGCGTTACATCATTGAAAATGACTTTTTCAGTGGTCGTGTGATAGAAATAGACGGAGGCGTCCGACTCTAACCGGAAAATAATGAGAAAATTACCCCCACTGAATGCACTTAAGGCCTTTGAAGCTGCGGCGCGGCATCTGAGTTTTACCCGCGCTGCAGATGAACTTTTTGTCACGCAAGCAGCAGTGAGCCATCAGGTGAAGGCGCTTGAGGAGTTTTTGGGGGTAAAACTTTTTATCCGGCGGAATCGTTCGCTACTGCTGACCCCCGAAGGTCAGACCTACTACCTCGAATTGAAAGAGATTTTTGACCACTTGGTACAAGCGACCGAGCGTCTGAAAAGCGCCTCAGAGCGCGGCTCTCTTACTATCAGTTTACCCCCAAGCTTTGCCATTTTATGGTTCGTACCAAGGCTCAGCCGTTTCCGCGAAGCCTATCCGGAAATCGATGTGCGCATCCGCGCAGTAGATGAAGTTGATGGTTCATTAACGGACGACGTGGATGTTGCAATCTACTATGGCGCAGGCAAATGGCCCGGGCTCAAGGCTTACAAACTGCATAATGAATATCTATTACCGGTTTGCTCGCCCTTGCTACTCAATGGTACAAAGCCATTGCGGGAGCCCAAAGATCTGCTGAACCACACGTTGTTGCACGATGAAACGCGTAACGCGTGGAAGGACTGGTTCAAACTCGTGGGAATTGATAAAAATAAAGGCGATAACGGTCCGGTTTTCAGTCATTCTAACTTGGCACTCAAAGCCGCAGTGCACGGGCAGGGCATTGCCTTGGCTAATAACGTACTGGTGAAACCCGAAATCGATGCCGGGCATTTGATTCAACTTTTCCCTGAAGTGTTGCCTCGAGAAAAATCTTTTTATCTGGTTTGTCGTGACTCTCAGTCAGAAATCGGTAAAATCGCCACCTTTCGCAACTGGCTGTTGCAAGTCGTCGAAGAGGAAGAGGACGCCTATGAGTGATGCACAACGGGTGGCGGTTCATCGCGATAACCCCGATGGACACGTGCGGATCTTGTTTGCCCATGGCGCGGGCGCGGGCTTACAGAGTGACTTCATGCAATATTTTGCCTTGGGCTTGGCTTTGCATGACATTGACGTTGTACGCTTTAATTTTCCTTATTGGCAAAAGTTTATGGACACTGGCGTAAGGCGTCCGCCGAATCCAATGGCGCAGTTAGAACACTGCATGCAGACGGTAGCAGCCCAATTTGATGATAGTAAGCCGCTGTTTGTCATGGGGAAGTCCATGGGCGCGCGGGTGGCCTTCCGGATCGCTGATCAGGTGCAAGCGCAGGCTGCCATTGGTTTAGGCTACCCGTTTCACCCGTTAGGTAAGCCCGACAAATTGCGCGTGGATGACTTAGCAAACCAATGTACGCATAATCTTATTTTACAAGGCGAGCGTGATGGCTTCGGTAAGCCTGCTGAAGTCGCGACGTACAGTTTGCCGAAAAATGTTGAAGTACAGTGGTTGGCTCATGGTGATCACAGCTTTGAGCCGACCAAGCGCAGCGGCTTGGAACGCCGTGAAGTTTGGCAAACAGCGATTGACCGGGTCTGTACTTTTATCGAAAAAGTGAATGCAAAAACGCGTGCGTAGAGCAGCTAAATAGCAAGCAAAGGACGAACAACTTGATGACTGGAATTATTGCTTATTGCCGTCCTGGCTTTGAAAGTGACTGTGCGGCGGAAATCCAAGATAAAGCCGCCCACCTAGGAAGCTATGGTTATTGTCAGACCAAGCCGCAGCAAGGTTATGTGGTCTACCGCTGTGCGGCCGAAGAAGCAGAGCATTTAGCCAAAAAATTACTCCTGCAGGAGCTGATTTTTACCCGCCAATTTATTGCCATTCTAGCGGAAGTTAAAGACTTGCCAAGTCAAGATCGCGTGTCCGCGTTGCAACTTGGGTTGTTGGATTTAGCGATAGAAGAAAACTTTGCTGGCATTAAACCGGCCGGCTCCTTACGCGTCGAAACCCCAGATACGAATGTCGGTAAGGAACTTTCCAAATTCTGTCGTAAGTTCACGGTACCGTTGCGTCAAGGCTTGCGACAAATTGGCTGGATGACCGCAAAAGAAAGCGATCGCCGTCCCACCTTGCACGCCTTTTTTATAAGCAATAGTGAAGTGGTGATTGGCTTTTCTTACAGTTTTAACCAGTCGCCGTGGCTGATGGGGATTCCGCGTTTGCGTATGCCAAGTGATGCGCCAAGTCGCTCGACCCTAAAACTGGATGAAGCCTTCCAAGTGTTTGTGCCAGCGCATGAGCGCGAAGAACGGATCTCATCCGGCATGAACGCAGTTGATCTCGGTGCTGCGCCCGGCGGTTGGACCTACCAACTTGTCCGCCGTGGCATGATGGTACAGGCCGTCGATAATGGCCCAATGGCGGAAGCTTTAATGGACACCGGTCAGGTGAAGCACATAAAAGAGGACGGTTTTAAATATCGGCCGAAGAAGAAAAATGTGACGTGGTTGGTCTGTGACATGGTCGAAAAGCCTGCGCGTGTCGGCGAGCTAATGACTGACTGGCTGTTACAAGAAGACTGTAAAGAAGCGATTTTTAATCTGAAGTTGCCAATGAAACGTCGCTACGCTGCCGTGGCAGAGTATTTACAGCACATCAAAGAAACCTTGCAAGAGCATGGCCGCGGTAAGTTTGAGTTACAGGCCAAACAGCTTTATCACGATCGTGAAGAAATCACCGTGCATATTCGCTGGCTTTAACTCTAGAGCCTAAGCTATTAAAAGTCTTGATAGTCCTCGTACGCATCCGCACCCCAAGCGATGAGTGAGCCGTTTTTGAATAACAGCGGTGTACATTCGTCGCGGGTGGTGATGCCGTCAGACTTAACGTGGTGCGTGCGATAGAACAAGATCAGCAGTTCTTCACCACTGTTGATGGCTTTGGCTTCGCTGATGTCGGGTGAGCCGAGTAAGCGAATGACTTCTTCTTTTGGAATACCAAGGTCAAGGCGGCCAATCTGTTTTAAATTGAAAGTCTCACGTTCCTGCCAACTCATGTTGTCAGGATCCGCTTGGTAAACAGCGAGAATAAGCGCAGTTATTCCAAGGTAAATAACAAACCCGATTAAAATGATTTTCATCATTTTTGACATAACTGCGCCTCGCTTACTTTTAGTCGGTAATCACTCGATAACAAGGATGATAGACCGAACCAGGCAGTTTCATCCGCCCTTGTTCGACGAATGCCTGCAACAATACGTCGAGCTTCCGCATCATCTCTTTTTCACCATGAATTTCAAATACACCTTTGGCGCGAATGGCGCGGATACCTTCGTCTTTTACGTTACCCGCAACAATCGCTGAGAACGCACGACGTAGGTCGGCGGCAAGCAACTGCGGTTCTTGTTCGCGATGTAAATTCAACGCTGCAACATTGTCATGGGTCGGCGCAAACGGACGTTGGAACGGCTCATCGATGTGCAAGGTCCAGTTGAAGCAGTAGGAGTCACCGGTTTCACGGCGATATTCCTTCACTTCATGGGTGCCTTTACACATGTGGCGAGCGACCGCTACCGGATCATCAATAATGATGGTGTAGAGCTCACGGGCTTCTTCACCTAAGGTCGCTACGATGAAGTCGTCAATCGCTTCAAAATAGCCTTTACTGCTCGCTGGGCCAGTTAGTACCAACGGGTACACTTGTTTTTCATTGGCTGGGTGCATCAGGATGCCGAGAATATAAAGCAACTCTTCGGCAGTACCTGCACCACCTGGGAAAATCACAATACCGTGCGCACAACGTACGAAGGCCTCGAGACGTTTCTCGATATCCGGCATGATGACCAGTTCGTTAACGATAGGGTTCGGCGGCTCGGCAGCGATGATACCAGGCTCGGTAAAGCCTAAATAACGACCGTCGGCAATACGTTGCTTTGCGTGGCCGATGGTAGCGCCTTTCATGGGACCTTTCATGGCACCAGGACCGCAACCGGTACAAATATTTAAAGCACGTAAACCTAGGTGATAGCCGACTTCTTTGGTGTATTTATACTCAATTTCGTTAATCGAGTGGCCGCCCCAACAGACAATCATGTTCGGCTCTAAATTCGGCTGCACCACCTGCGCGTTACGCAAAATATCGAAGACCACGTGGGTGAGGGTGTGCGTATCCGCACTATCAAGCGTTTGTGCGTTGTAGCGTTCGCCGGTGAACAAAATGTCACGTAGTACAGCTTCAACCAGCTCTTGCATACCGGCAATCAGTTTGCCGTCGACAAAGGCTTCCTCTGGAGGATTGACAAGCTCGAGTTGTACCCCTCGTTCGCACTTAATGACGTTAACGTCGAAATCTTCGTATTTATTAAATATCTCTTCACTACTGTCAGTGTTACTGCCGGCGTTTAATACCGCTAAGCAGCAATTGCGGAAAAGTCGATACAGTTGTTCGTCGCTTGATTGTTGGAGTCGGTCAATTTCTAATTGTGACAGCAGACTCATGCTGCCCCGTGGAGAAATAGTAATTCTCATTCGTTTATCGTTCCTTCTTTTTCTTATCTTGCTTACTGACGACTCAATCTATTCATGTTCGGAGCCGCCTCAAAGTTTGAGCGGAAAGGATTAATGTCCAATCCGCCCCGGCGCGTATAGCGCGCGTAGACGCTAAGCTTTTCCAAAGCGAAGCGTTGGCTTAGATCCATGAAAATACGTTCAACGCACTGTTCATGGAACTCATTATGGTTGCGAAACGAAACAATATAGCGCAGCAAACTGGCGTGGTCGATGGCTTGTCCCTGATAATGGATAAAAAGCGATCCCCAATCCGGTTGATTGGTGATCAAACAGTTTGATTTCAGGAGGTCAGTGTAAAGTGTCTCTGTGACGGTTTCATGACCTGCTGCTTGGAGAAGCTCTGGGTTGTAATCATAACTGTCGATAGCGACTGAAGCGTCGTCTATTGAGGTGGCTTGCCAGTCTGCAATTTGATGCTGCGGTGCTCGCAGCGGCATCAATTTGACTTGCACCGGTGCGCCGGCACAGCGCGATAAATCACGCGCGATAGCTTGCTCGACATCTGTCCAGCTGGGCCAACGACTGGCATTAAAGCTATTCAGATAGAGTTTGAAAGATTTCGACTCAATCAAATGCGGACTGTCTGCAGGCACCTCAAAATAGCCAATCGCAACCTGCGGCAGGCCATTCTCTTGTAACCAAGAGAGCTCGTATCCAGTCCAATAATCCGTGCCGTGAAACGGCAGTGCTTGGCCTTCAATAATACCGATCGGGGTACGATTAAGTTGCCGTGGTACCGGCTGTAACAGCGCGGCATCATACTGCTCTGGATAAGTAGTGGCTTGTCCCAAATTGAGATGGGCAAGAGGGTGTTCAGCAGAACTATGCTTCATTGCTATCGTATACCTTGTTAAACTGCGTGTTCCGTTTCCGACTTAAACTTAAGCCAGTCGGCCATTGTACCGCCAGCAC
>CETC01003122.1_pt1 | contig 17898 bp, 16 predicted proteins | sample 326911 | NCBI WGS metagenome assembly CETC01 (sample SAMEA2622694, study PRJEB7988) | marine metagenome | isolation source: saline water (ENVO:00002010), including | reverse complement strand
TTTGGCAAACGCCGAAGCACACTGAGGACCGCACTGACGACATCAAGTTGTTGCAAGTCTTCAATGGTGAGTCGCGATTCAAAACTAAACGGCAGTGCATGGACTTCGGCTTCTTCATCCGGAGCACCTAGCTCTGTCGGAAGACACTGCAAGACCGCCAACGACAAATCATCATGCAGCGGCTGATTGCCGCGAAAGCTCTCAAGCTTGGCCACAAGGCGATCAAAGTCACTCAGACTCGGATAGTCGGCGAGATAGCGCTCAAACGTTTCCGCACCCAGAAACTCATGTTGTTGACTCAGCAGCTCAATCACACCGTCAGTATAAAGCGCCACAAAGTCAGAGCGTTCAGTTCGGATGGTTACCAGTTGTGCATCAAAGTCATCGGGGGACAACACGCCAAGTGCCATGTGCTGCGCTTTTAAGCGGTGACGAATCGTTCCCTCGGCGTCATAAACCAGCGCTGGGGGCATGCCACCATTCCAATAGGACAAACGCTCTCCACTGGCCGACAGCTCCAAAATAAAGCAGGCGCAGAACATGTCATTGGGTAACAGGCGATGTAGCCGATAATTAAACTCGGTGACCATCTCAGCAATCGACACGCCTCGGTCTGCCATGGCAAAGAAGGCTTGAGAAAGTGGCAGCGCGCCTGTAGCCGGAGCCAAGCCATGCCCAGTGAAATCGGCCATCATCACGTATAAGCCACCTTGCGGTCCTGGTGTTACTAAACACAGATCGCCGTTAAATTTCGCTGCCGGCGCCAGCAAGGTTCGGATATGCGGGTAATCAAGATAGTTGCGGCTTAGTGCGTTACGAAAAATGTGTTCAATCAACTCATATTCGCGATCGACACGGCGATTGTGCCAGAAAAGGCTTTCGCGCACCGCGCGCAACTGCCCTGCGGTATTAAAAGCATTGCATACACGTTGAATACGGCGCGACAAATGTGTCGGGTGGAGCGGCCATTCAATCACTTCGCCCGGCCAACGCGATAGCTCTCTTATACTTAATGGCTCCGGAACGATAAGCAATTGCTCAGCGCAGGCTAACGCGGGTGTTAACACGCCGGTAGCATCGACAGTGACTAGAAGCGTAGGATGCGGAGGATGGTCAACAGCAGACCACGTTGCCAACTTGCGTTGCCGTATCTTCCGTGCCAACCGTAAACGTTGCACCTCTGCAATTACTTGCGCAGCGAACGACGAATCATCATGAAAGATGTCAATAACGGCTTGCTTGGACGGCTGCAACATAACGAGAGCCTCCGTTACCGACGATTAGTCGATAATAAAGAGTTTATCGAAACGCGAAATATCGAGGATGTTGCGAACTTCGGCGCGACAATTGATGATGTGGATAGATTCAACATGTTCGTTAATTGCTTTACGCATATTAAGTAACATCCCTAATGCTGAACTATCTAAATATTCTGTTTCTCGTAAATCGATGTAAACTCTTGGCTTTTCATCGCCGAGCGAGCTATAGGCTCGGCGAAAATCATTAACGACTCCAAAGTCAAATTTGCCATGTATTGAGATCGTTAACTCTTTGCCATCGCTCGTTAAGTGACGGGAAACCGACATTCGATACCTACTTTGATTGTTATTATTTGATTAGAGACCTGTAAATAGTGCCAATAGAAGCCACTAAACACAAGCTTTGCCGCGTATTTTTACGCTAATCCTGAATAAAAAAGCCGACTCTAATGAATCGGCTTTTGTCTTTAACATTTTACTTAAGGCTTTTGCTTATATTTATTATAGAGTTGCAAATGACGGTTGTTTAAATCAACGTTACGCCCCTCAATAAATAATGCTTCTACCTTTTGTCCAATTGGGTCCAGCAAGTCTCCCGCAGAAATAACCAGGGTTGCTTGCTTGCCCTCTTCGAGTGAACCAAGACGGTCGGCGACACCGAGAAACTCGGCTGGTTTGAGCGTAATAGCTGCCAGCGCAGCTTCGCGATCTAAGCCATAAGCAACAGCGTTACCCGCCGCAAACGGTAAGTTACGAACATCCCAATAACCTGGATAGCTAAGCGCAAAGTTCACACCAGCTTCAGCAAGTGCGGCCGGCGTTGCAAACGCTTGGTCAAAGGCTTCGTCATGACGACTTGGTAGACCAAACGGCGCACCGAACACCACGCGAACTTCAGCCGCCGCGAGTTCATCAGCCATGCGCCATGCGTCCCGAGCGCCCATCAGCACCCAATCAAAGCCCCATTCTTGCGTAAGGTCCATCGCTTCTTCGATTTGACGCTGGTCGTTAGCGTGTACAAACAAAGTTGATGTACCGTCAAACAGGCCAAGCATTGCTTCCCAACGCAGGTCGGTACCCTGTAACTCCCCAGCAAGCTTAGCGTCATAATAAGCTTTCGCTTGTACCAAGGTTTTTTCTAGGTTCTTACGGGCTTCAGCATTGGCTTTGCGTTGTTCTTCCGGCGAACGACGCTCCCACCATGCGGTATTGATGCCAACGCGCGGCCAATTAACGTGAACTCCCACGTTCAATCGCTCACCGGCATCTTCATAGGTCCAACCGTCGAGTTGCAATAAACTCGAACGCCCCATAACTAAGTCGCCTTGCGGAACGATTTGCGCATGCGATACACCGTTGTAGCGAATAGTCGGAATCACCTCTGAATCCGGATTATAAGCCACATGACCGGAAACTTCTGGCGTCACTGCACCTACTTCTTCGGCGTCCTCAGTAGCGCGTACGGCCTCAATTTCACGCAAGCCAATGGTGGTATCCAGCGCAATGACACCTGGGTACACGTGCTTGCCGCTAATATCAATGATCTGCGCCCCTGCTGGAGCTGCCAAGTCACTGCCAATAGCACTTATCTTACCGTCGACAAAGAGTAAGTCCGTGTCTTCTTGCACGCCATTGGTCACCGTGTGTAAGGTGCCATTCTGCAGCAAAATGGGTTGCTGTTGTGGCTCCGCCGGCACGATATCGTTGGCAGCAGCAGACAAAGTGACTGTCGCCGCAGCAACCGCTATTAATAGTTTCTTCATTATTAGTGTCCTCCGTGGCTATGCGCAGTAAAGGTACCTAGCCAGGTATCATGTTCAGTGTCGCAGTGCCAAGCTGGTTGCTCGCGTTTGTAGCCATTACTCTCGCCCTTACTTGCGTTAGGGTCAGCTAAGACTTTTTGCATCAACGCTTGCTTCTCAGACTGGAGTTCTGCGCGCAGCTCTTCGTCACGTTCGCGGTTGAAGAAGTTGCGAGCGTTGATCCACGTTTGCTCGACACGCGCATAAGAGCTCAACGGATGGTTATTCCAGATGACAAAATCCGCATGCTTACCAGGCTTGATACTACCCACATATTCATCAATTTTGAGTTGCTTGGCTGGATTTAAGGTCACCATTTTCAGTGCTTCGTGCTCGTCCATACCACAATAGGTAACGGACTTAGCAGCCTCGGTATTCAGACGGCGCTGCAAATCATTACTATCGGAGTTAATGCTAGTTAAAACGCCTTTTTCAGACATTAAACAGGCATTGTGCGGAATCGCATCATAAACCTCGAACTTGTAAGCCCACCAGTCAGCGAAAGACGAACCACCAGCGCCGTGCTTGGCCATTTCAGAGGCAACTTTGTAGCCTTCCAAAATGTGAGTAAAGGTCGTCAGGGTAAAGTTAAAGTCCTCGGCTAAACGCAGGAGCATTAAGATTTCTGACTGCACGTAGCTGTGAGCATGTACAAAGCGCTCGCGATCAAGGATTTCAAGTAAGGTTTCGAGGCGATAGTCAGGACGTGGTGCAGCGGTTTTCGCCCGCTCACTACGACTTAACTTTTCGTAGGCTTGCATACGATCGCGATATTCTAAGGCAGCGGTAAAACCATCACGCATAAGTGTTTCAACACCCATCCGCGTTTGCGGATAGCGAGAGCTCAGCCATGACGGATAGCGACTTTGTTTCACGTTCTCACCCAGCGCGAACTTGATGGACGGCGGCGCCGCATCAAATTTCATCTGGTCAGCCGTTGCGCCCCAGCGAAGTTTAATCACCTGAGCTTGGCCGCCAATTGGATTGGCTGAGCCGTGCAGTAGCTGGGCCATCGTCGTGCCGCCAGCTAACGAACGATAGATGTGAATGTCATCAGGGTTTACTACATCGCCAATACGAACTTCTGAGGTGATTGCTTCAGAACCTTCGTTGACACCGCGGTCAATAGCGATGTGCGAATGTTCATCGATAATGCCCGGCGTGACGTGCATTCCAGTCGCATCAATTACCTCGTAGCCTGACGGGGTGCGTAAATCTTCACCAATACGATAGAATTCGCCATCGCGAATCAAAATATCAGTGTTTTCCAAGACACCGTCTTCATCCGCTGTCCAAACCGTTGCGTTTTTAATATGCAAGTTTTGTCGTGCCGGCAGGCCATTGAGCCCATAAGCGACATTCGGATAGGTAAGACGGCTGACATAATCAACGGTGCTGTCAGCCTTATCGGCGCTGTCCGTGGTCACTTCAGTCTCAGCACTTGCTGCGCGGTTAGCGGTGAAAGCCAATTGCTGCCCTTGAGGACCCACTGCTACACCGGCGTACGCACGCTCGGCAGTTTGTTCAAGTTGCACACGCCATGCCCCTTGGGCACCATCGATAGTCGCATCAACAACAAAGTTAAGATGGCCATCATCGCGACGTACCGAGCGCAGTTTATGGCTGTCGTCGCCGACCTTCAGGCTACCACTTACGCGGTCAGAACCCGTGAACTCAAAGCTTACCGCTTGGCCGGCCAACTCTGCCTCGAGAGTCCCAGCAAAATTGGCTGTACGCAAAGGCGCTAGCTCAGTTTCCGCACCTTGTAGCCAAACTGATTTAATGGTTCCGTCGGTGAACAAGTCCCCTTCAGCGATGACAAAATCAGCCATGTAGCCTGGCGCTAGCTTACCGGCCTTATCACTAACACCGGCAATTTGTGCTGGAACCGTGGTAAGTGCAGCAAGCGCACGATCTTTATCCAAACCATGTTGAACCGCTTTGCGCAGATTCGGCCAGAAATCACCTGCTTTCTTCAGCTGATGTAAGGTGAATGAGAAGTCGATATCAGCGCTCGCCAGCGCTGCAGCATTACCCGGTGCGCGCTCCCAGTGGCGTAGATCGGCTAAATCGACATCGAGATCGTCGTTTACACCTGACACTTCAGGTGCCGCAGGGAAGTTGAGCGGCAGGATAAGTTTTGCCTGCGTGGCTTTCACCGCGTCGAGACGGGCATACTCATAATTGGAACCGACAAAAGTGACTGGCACATCAAATTCACTCAATACTGCATGGGCGCGAAGCAGTGACTTGTCGTCAGTTACCGCAAAAACCATGCCCTCTTGTTCAATCGGTCCCAGCTCTGCTAAAGCAGCGTTGTATTCTACCGGGCCGTTATAGGCATCTTTGCCATAAGCTTGCTCGTACCAGTTTGCATCGGAAAGCGTTTGCCGAATTAAGGCAATCGAGCCCATGAGTGAATTCGGATATTGCTGTTGAGACGTCCCCTTATCAAAAGAACCAAAGTGGCGACTTTCAGCATTATAAATCACATCATTGGCGATTTTATCAGCCAGCGACAAGGTCACTGCTTGGCCTTGAAAGATACCATCCAAGCGCGCACTTTGGACCGCAGTAAAACCCTGCTCAATATAGTCTTTGGCTGCTTTCATATCTGATGCAGAGGCACTGACCCAACGTTCTTGGGCATGAATTGCATCGTTCGCCGCATTACCGCCTTCACGCTTATTGTTGTATTCCGGGCGTGTTGAAAACCAAGGGCCACGTTGCTCTTGCTTCGGCGCTGGTACGCCATAGTTGCTATAGGCATCGATAAAACCCGGATAGATCGTATGGCCGGTTAAATCAACCACACGCGCACCCTCTGGTGCTCGGTTGTTTTCATTGATGCGTTCAATTTTGCCATTTCGAATCACTAACGTGGCATTTTCAATGCTACGGCCTGGCTCGGTAATGATAGTCGCATTTTGCAATGCGACGAAACTTGATGAGTTGTCATGCAACCCTTGCACAGTTGTGGTCTGCGACGCACTTGCCAGCGCTGGTAACGCGGCACACATCGCCACCGCCAACTTGCTGAGGCGGTTACTGCTAATCATCGGCATCCCCTTGGTAGGTTGTTCTGCAGTTGGAGTTTTGGTTTAAATTCTTTACGTTCTAGCCTACATTAAGTGGATTCATGCGCTGAGTGCAATGCCTTTAGGGACAAACAGCTTAGAACAATCGGTAAAGCGTTGTATGCTAGTCATGAGTTTGAATACGATACAATTCTAAAAAGGGGTTCTTTCATGTTGAAGAAAACGCTCAAAACATTCACGGTTGCTACCGCACTCATCGTCAGTACCGCAGGCATCGCACAACACGCTTTCAATGATGCCGATAAAGCGGTCGAGTATCGCCAAAAAGCACTTTCAGTGATGCAAAACAACTTCGCCTACATGGGCGATATGCTAAAGGGCGACATGCCGTTCGATGCAGCTATTTTCGCAGAGCGCGCGGAAACCTTTGCAGCCCTAGCGTCAGTCCCGTGGGTTGGTTTTAGTCAAGAAGGCGCGATGCCTGGCAATAACACTGATGCCTTGCCCGCTATCTGGGATAACTGGGATGACTTTCAGGAACGCGCTGAGCAACTTCAAGTCGACGCGAATGCCTTACAAGCTGCAGCGGCAACCGGCGATCAAGGGCAAATGCGCTCCGCCTTCATGATCGCCGCAAAAAACTGTAAAGGTTGCCACGACCAATACAAAGACTAAGCGTTTACCACCAAAAATAGTACGCACTGGCTGCAATCGCCGCGGCCAGTGCCCAAGCCAAACTGCCATTTACTAACTTCGGCTGCGAAACGCCCTCGCGTTTGCCATGCAGCATGGCCCCCAGCAAATTTACGCCCTTCAGCCGATAAACCAGAATTGCAAAGACGTGTAAGCCAATAACCGTGAGTAACACATTAAAGTTTAACTCGTGTAAATCGGTTAATTGCCCTTGCAGATCGCTGCTAACAAGACTCGCTAAAGGGCCCGAGAAAAAGATCTCGTCGGTCGCAAATAAGCCGGTGGAAACCTGCACGACCAGCAGCGCCCACATCAACATCACAGCCCAACCGCCAGCGGGGTTATGGGTTGCGGTTGGCGTGTAGTCTTTTCGTTGTAGATGCTTGAGATGCTGTACCACCTCTTTGGGGCCACGGAAAAAAGCCCGCAAGCGTGCATTTTCACTACCAACGATTGCCCACACGAAACGCGTTAGTAACAATGCTCCAACGGCAAAGGCAATGCGCATATGCCAGTCCATAAGAGCTTCTTCTGCGGTCCACCAAAGACCGAAAATGGCCATCACCAGAAGCCAGTGGTAGCCGCGCACAAAACTATCCCAAATCTTCATAACCCACCGTTGTTAGATGTTTGATGTTTGCCAAAACATGAGCGCTATTTTAATCTGTCTTCTCAAACAGCAAACAGCGAATAGCAAACAACGCTTTTAAGGGGGATTTATGGCTGCTGCGGAAACTCATGTTGTCATCGTCGATGACGACCTCATTTCTCTCGAAGTCATGAAAGCCATGCTCAGCCACTTTCCCGACACCCAAATTAGTACCGCACAAAGCGGCCAAGCAGCACTCGAACTCATCGTGGAAAAACGCCCCGATCTTGTCCTGCTTGACCACGAACTACCTGATTTTAATGGCGTTGAACTCTATTGCAAAGTTCATGACGCATTAGGCGAGCAAACCCCGACCACCGCCATGATTTCCGGCCATGACCCGAGCGAATATAGCGCGGAATGCAAAGCCGCCGGCATTAATACGTTACTTCAAAAGCCACTAGCGCCCAGCGACTTGACTGAGCTGATGCGCATCGCCGGCACTGGCAAGTAAGCGCTGGCTGTCCTCTAAAAACTTTTGTGAGAATTCGCCAAAGTAGTCGCTTATCTCGGCGAATTTCTCAACAAAACCTGATTTGTCTCCCTGCTCAAGCTGGCCGAGTACCTGCGTAAAGCTCTCCAGATAGCGGCGCATCATGGCGAAGTTCTCAGGGTGTGCGAGAATAATATCGGCATATAGGTCAGCATTCTGTGCGAATAAGCGCCCGACCATCATTAATTCCAAGCGATAAATCGGGGAGCTGAGATCTAACAGCTCTTGCAAGTCGGCTTTTTCACTGGCGAGGTGCGCGCCATATACAAACGTGGAAAGGTGGCGCATCACTTGAATAAAGCCCATGGCTTCATCATGACGCTCGGCACTGGTTTGATAGAGCTGAGCCCCCCAACGGATCAAAGTGTCGAGCAACCATTGATAGGCCGGAGCGTCGCGGCCCTCGGTCACCACGATCAGCTGTTTCGCTAAGGTCGCTACTTGCGGTCCAAACATAGGATGCAGGCCAACCACTGGGCCCTGATGCTGCTTAAGCATCGCTTGCAATGGCTTTGCCTTGATACTGGTAACATCCGCAAGGATGCAATGTTCCGGCAGCTGCGGCAAGGTCTCAATCACCGCCTCGGTGACAGCGATGGGCACACTCACGAGTACCAAGTCGGCATTGGCACACACAACTGCTAATTGATCTTGCTCTCCTTCGCCAATGCAATGTACGTGTGCGCCAGCCTCGCGGAAACGTTCGGCAAAGAGTCCACCGAGCGCACCGTAACCGCCCACCACAACAATGGTTTTGTCTTCCAGATGTACGTCTGCTGCTTGCTGTTGCTGATAAGACTCACGAATCACCCGGCGCAGGACATCCTCAATCAGATCAGGTGATAAGCCTATCGCCTCAGCCTCGCTGCGTCGCGCCGCGATGAGCTTTATTTCACGCTCTGGAACATAAAGTGGCTGGCCCAAGCTACGCTTCACGGTCCCGACTTCAGCGGCGAGCTGACGGCGACGCTGCAAGAGTTGTAATAATGCGTTATCGGTTTCATCAATTGCTTCACGCAATTGCTGTAAGCGTTGTTGCGGGTCGTTGGGGACAGCGGCGTCTGACATCCTGGGCTCCTTACTTCTCTAGAGCTTTTATTGTGCCTTATTTCGGGCATAAAAAAACCCGCCATTGGCGGGTTTTTTCAGATCTAAGCTGATCTTAAGACAGCTTCTCACGGATACGTGCAGATTTACCTGAACGCTCACGCAAGTAGTAAAGCTTAGCACGACGTACCGCACCTTTACGCTTCACTTTGATGCTATCGATGATTGGGCTGTGCGCTTGGAATGTACGCTCAACGCCTTCACCATTTGAAACTTTACGAACCGTGAAAGAAGAATGTAAACCACGGTTGCGCTTAGCGATAACCACGCCTTCAAATGCCTGAACACGCTCACGGTTACCTTCAACAACTTTAACATTAACGACCACTGTATCGCCCGGTGCGTAGTCCGGAAGGTCGGTTTTCATTTGTTCGTCTTCGATCGCTTTGATCAAATTTTGACTTACTTTTGCCATGTTAGCCTCACTTTCCTAGATTAACTACCCGCATCAGAATCAGCTTGGTATTGATGAATAAATTCATCGAGTAGCTGTTGCTGTTCGTCAGTCAGAGCTAGGCTGTTTAACATTTCTGGACGTCGCAACCAGGTTCTACCGAGAGCCTGCTGCAGACGCCAGCGTCTAATTTTTTCATGATTTCCACTCAGTAACACTGGTGGAACCGCCTCACCATCTAAAACTTCTGGTCGTGTATAGTGCGGACAATCCAACAACCCTGCTGCAAAAGAGTCTTCTTCAGCTGAGTCTTGGTGACCAAGCACTCCGGGAACTAACCGTGCCACACTGTCAATCATGACCATGGCAGGCAACTCGCCCCCGCTTAACACGTAATCACCAATCGACCATTCTTCATCAACGTGGCGCTTTATTACGCGCTCATCGATGCCTTCATAGCGACCGGCAATCAAGATGAACTTGTCACGTTGTGCCAGTTCTTGCACGCCTTCGTGATCAAGCTTGCGACCCTGAGGTGACAAATACATCACCTTGGTATCGGCCCCTAGCTGTTGTTTGGCTGCTGCAATCGCGTCGGTGAGCGGTTGCACCATCATCAACATGCCAGGACCACCGCCGTAGGGGCGATCGTCAACGGTGCGATGCTTATCGTGAGTAAAATCGCGTGGGTTCGTTAGCTGAATATCTAACAGCCCATCGCGTACTGCTCTACCCGTTACACCGTTGTCGGTAATTGCTTGGAACATTTCAGGAAACAGCGTTATCACGCCAACCTGTAATTTTCCAGCCATTAGAAATCCGACGGCCAATCCACAACGATACGCTTGTTTACCTTGTCGACTTCTTGAATGTACTGACTCTGAATAAACGGAATCAGACGTTCAGAACGACCAAACGCATCATTGCTGTTCGCTTTCACCACCATTACATCATTCGATGCTGTGGCCATTAACTGGTCAACGACTCCCATGTTATAACCATCGGTGTTCACCACGGTCATACCAATGAGGTCACGCCAGTAAAATTCATCCTCTGGCAACTCAGGTAGTTGTTCGGCTTCGATAATGATGTCTGCACCTGTCATTAAGTGCGCCGCATCACGGTCATCTACGCCTGCCAACTTGGCAATCAGTCCTTTATTGTGTCGACGCCATTCCTCGACTTGAACTTCTTGCACTTTACCCTGCTTACGAATCTGCCAAGGGTGATAATCAAAAATGGCTTCAACGTCGTCGGTATAACTCTGAATTTTTAGCCAACCTTTCACTCCATACACTGCGCCTAACTGGCCAATGACGACATGTTCTGCAGGTTGATTCATAGTTACGCGATTACCAACGTTGATTAATTAAGCTGAATTAAGCTGCGCTACGCGCATCTTTTAAAAGCTTGGCTACGCGCTCAGATACTGTAGCGCCGTGACCAACCCAGTGCTCAACACGCTCAAGATCTACGCGTAGTTTTTCTTCTTGACCACGCGCTAGCGGGTTGAAGAAGCCTACATTTTCAATGAAACGACCGTCGCGGGCATTGCGACTGTCGGTTACTACCATCTGGTAGAATGGACGCTTTTTAGCGCCGCCGCGTTGTAAACGAATGGTTACCATTACGTTCCTCGATACAGTTTTATAATGTTAAATAAATAGAAAAATCTCCGACCGGGGTCGAAGAGCCCGGCAATTCTACCGATTTTTCTGTCGAATGCAAGTATTCTCTAGCGTTTAGGGAACATGCCTGGTGGCATTTTGCCGCCCATTCCGCCAAGGCTTCGCATCATTTTTGCCATACCGCCGCCTTTCATTTTCTTCATCATTTTTTGCATCTGCATAAATTGCTTCAGCAAACGATTGACGTCTTGTACTTGCGTACCCGAACCAGCGGCGATCCGGCGTTTCCGTGAGCCCTTGATCAAATCGGGGAATTCACGTTCTTTCGGTGTCATGGAGCTAATAATTGCCTCCATACGCACCGTCATCTTGTCATCCATTTGACCTTTGACTTGGGCGCTCATTTTGCCCATGCCTGGCAGCTTGTCCATAAGCCCCATCATACCGCCCATGTCACGCATCTGCGCAAGTTGCTCACGAAAGTCTTCAAGTGAGAACTTGCCTTCTTTCATGACTTTTTTGGCAACTTTCTCGGCTTTCGTACGGTCGACTTTTTGCTCAAGCTCATCAATCAAGGAGAGCACGTCGCCCATGCCCAAAATACGTGATGCCACGCGTTCTGGGTGGAAAGGTTCGAGCGCAGTATTTTTCTCGCCGACACCTAAGAATTTGATGGGTTTGCCGGTAATGTGGCGGATTGATAAGGCCGCACCACCGCGCGCATCACCATCGGTCTTGGTCAGTACAACACCGGTTAGCGGTAAAGCTTCGTTAAAGGCTTGCGCAGTATTGGCAGCATCTTGACCGGTCATCGCATCCACGACAAACAAAGTTTCGATCGGCTTAATGGCTGCATGTAGATCTTTGATTTCTGCCATCATGGCGTCATCGATGGCCGTCCGGCCTGCGGTATCCACTAACACCACATCGATGAATTTCTTCCGTGCATGGCTGATGGCCGCTTCGGCAATAGCTACTGGCTTTTGCTCGGTACTCGACGGGAAGAATTCAACCTCTACTTCATTCGCCAATGTCTCGAGCTGCTTTATCGCCGCTGGACGATAAACGTCAGCGGAAACAACCAAGACTTTTTTCTTCTGCTTTTCACGCAGATAGCGCGCGAGTTTACCAACACTGGTGGTTTTACCTGCACCCTGCAAACCGGCCATCAGAATAACCGCTGGCGGTTGAGTTGCGAGGTTCAATGGCACATTGCCTTCACCCATGGCATGTTCAAGTTCCTGTTGCACAATTTTCAGGAAGACTTGGCCAGGCGTCAGGCTTTTATTCACTTCAGTGCCGACTGCACGCTCTTTCACGCGCTTGATAAATTCGCGCACCACAGGCAATGCCACGTCGGCCTCAAGTAAGGCCATCCGTACTTCGCGTAAGGTGTCTTTAATGTTGTCGTCGGTGAGTCGCCCACGACCACTAATATTTTTTAACGACTGCGAGAGGCGTTCACTTAAGTTCTCAAACATCTGTTGTTGTCCATCTACGACTAGCTGGAGATAATCTGGCGGCGATTATAACGTAATTCAAGCAAAGTTTCCTGATCCTATTGGGTTTCTCTGGCACAATGCATATACTTGAGCTTCCAACTCAGTAAGTTACAACATTCAGTTAAACCAATTAACGCGTGGAATCGATGATGCTAGGCCTGCTCGCTCTCACTTTAGTGCTTTACCTTGTCAGCGCTGGATTGCTCTGGCGTCAGCTAGCCCGCGAAAAGGCTGCGACCACCGTGAATGGCTGGGTTGCGCTTGCTGCGGTAGTGAGTCATGGTGCGCTACTCACCTGGTATTTGGCCAGTGACGGTTTTGACCACTTAAATGTGGCAAGTAGCCTCAGCGTGGTCGCATTCTTGCTCGCCCTGCTTTCGTTCGTGCGAGTGCAACGTAATAGTGGTTTGGTGTTGCGCCCTGTTATTTATGTTTTCGCTGCTGTCAGCTGTGTCATTCTGTTTCTCAGCCCAGCGCATTGGGGCGCCACTATTACCAACACGCATGGTCTTGCCATCCATATCGTCTTGAGCTTGCTGGCGTATGCCATTCTGATGCTCGCGACCCTATACGCAGTGCAACTCTTGTACCTGAATTATCTGCTGAAAAATCATCGTGTGAACGCATTGTCTAATTACCTGCCGCCGTTAATGGTGGTAGAGAAATATTTTTTCCGCCTGCTGAGCACCGGCACACTTCTGCTATTTATTGCCATTGCCAGTGGCTTTATCTTTCTCGACGATATGTTCGCACAAGGCCAAGCACATAAAACCATTCTCAGCTCGATTGCCGCGCTGATTTATTTGGCGATTGTCCTATTACATCGTGCGCAGGGTATGCGCGGGCGTTTGTTAGTCGTCGCAAGTGTCGTTGCGAGTGTCCTACTCAGCCTTGGCTATTTCGGTAGTCGCTTTGTGCGAGATGTCTTGCTGAGCTAATTCAAACTTGACTTGTCAGACCATCTCATTAAATTAGGCATTCAAGTATTTAATATAGGTAACCTTCTTGGACGAGATAGCCACGTCAACCCTGCTTATTATCTTAGGGGTATTACTGTTTCTCTCGGCGTATTTTTCAGGTTCGGAAACCGGCATGATGTCGGTCAACCGCTACCGTCTGCGTCACCTGGCTCAACAAGATCACTCTGGCGCGAAACGCGTACAGTATCTACTCGATCGTCCTGATCGACTGATTGGTCTTATTCTGATCGGCAACAACCTGGTAAACATTGGTGCCTCGGCGATTGCGACCGTACTGTGTTTCCGTTGGTTTGGCGATGCCGGCATTGTGGTAGCCACCTTCGGCCTCACCATCATCGTGCTTATCTTTGCCGAGGTCACGCCAAAAACAATCGCGGCACTACATCCCGAGCGCGTGGCTTTTCCTAGCTCGATCATTTTGAAGCCACTGTTGACCATCATGTATCCATTCGTGGCTACCGTGAATTTCATCACCAATGGTTTCATGCGCATACTTGGCGTTAATCCGAATACCACCATGGGTCAAGACGCTTTGAGCTCTGAAGAGCTGCGCACCGTGGTGAACGAAGCGCAATCCATGATCCCAAGCAGTCACCAAGACATGCTTATCAGTATTTTGGATCTGGAGAAAGTAACGGTTGAAGATGTAATGATACCGCGTGCTGATATCAGCGGTATTGATGTGCAGGACGATATCAAATCGATTATCAAACAGCTTTCTCAGGCACAATATACCCGTCTGTTGCTTTACCGGGGCGAGATCGACGATGCCATTGGCTTCTTGCATGCGCGCGACATCATGCAAATTGTCACCAAGAGCAACAGTGAAACCGACAAAGCCGAGCTCATCCGGGCCGCCCGCGAGATCTATTTTATTCCAGAAGGTACGCCACTGAACGTGCAATTATTGAAATTTCAGCACAATAAAGAACGGATCGGCTTGGTAGTCGACGAGTATGGCGATATTCAAGGACTTGTAACGCTCGAAGATATTCTCGAAGAAATCGTTGGCGACTTTACCACGAATATCACCCCTGCTCCGAGTGAGACTGTCAGTGCCCAAGCAGACGGTTCCATCGTGGTCGAAGGGACCGCTAACCTTCGTGAATTGAATAAAGAGATGAACTGGGAATTGCCAACCGATGGGCCAAAAACCGTCAGTGGCCTGATTATCGAATGGCTCGGTGATATTCCGCAACAGCCCCTTTGCTTACGGATTGAGGGTTATGCCATCGAGATTGTCGAAAGTAGCGAAAGTATGGTAAAGCAAGTTCGTTTTCTGCCGCAGGAATCGCACCATCAAGAGCAACAAAACCTGTTTAGTTAATGACCTCAGAAGAACAGGTCGATAAACCAGTTCTTCTGCAAGTCTTCCTCGCAACGTCGTAGTTGCGCTCCATAGTTACCCGCGCGTTGTTTGACGCGTTCGGCGGTACGCATCAACCACGCTTTCGAGCGGTAGGTTTGCCGCTTATAGCCGGTCCAGCCCTCATGATAGTTCAGGTATAGGCCGTAGGCGTCCCACTTTGACACGCCATTGAGGCGATGGCTTTTATCAATAAACCAGCCCATAAAATCAATGGCATCCTCGAAAGAGTCACGCGAGGCCCAGCTATTACCCGTTTCGCGTTCGTAGTCATCCCAAGTCGGTGTTTTGGCTTGGGAGTAGCCATAGGCACTGCTTACTCGACCCCATGGAATAATCCATAGTAAATAGTCGCGCGGTGGCACCGCGTCGTGCTTAAATGAGCTTTCTTGGTACATGATGGCCATCGGGATCTGAATGGGTACGCCCCAACGTTCCTGCATATCAGCTGCGGCGTCGTACCAGTCAGGTTTCTCGTAGAAAATCTCGCACAAGTCATCCGGTTGTTCAGGCGGCGCCGTGGCACAGCCCGCTAACCCCAAAACCATAGCACTGCTTAGTGCGAGCAACGGCCACTTGCTCATGATGCCTCAGACGCCTTTTTACAATCAGCAGCAGTGCATTTTGCTTGCGCAAAGTAATTATCGAGGAAATCATCAAATGAAGTCCCCTCATCTTCTTGCTCGCGCGCCTCTTGCTCAGCAATCGAAGCCTGCGTCCAAGCACTGAAATCGGCTTCGCTAAAGTAGCGCAACGGCTGCGCTAATTCTTTTTGGTACGCGCGCGCCAGTCGCATGCCCAAATGGCTGTTATCAAGATTTTCTTCGCGCATCATCGCCAGCATACGACCCGACAGCGTTAACTCTGGATTCAGCACCATCTGATAATGCTCGGCCACAGTTTGACTGTAGTCATTCTGATCAGGGCCATCCATAAAGCGCGCCAGCGCTTGTAAATCGGCGAAAATATCCTCTAACCAATCACTGATAGGTCGGTCATAGCCATTGTCATCTAGGGTTAAGCGCGGGTTACGCCCATCTAACACGACTTTATTGAAATTCTTTTCTGTGACTTGCTGGGCATCCCAATCGAGTGATGGGCTGTCATTAAGTAGACAATAGAGCAATAGTAGGTCGAGCATGCGAATTTGCTCGGCGCTAATACCAATAGGACTGAACGGATTGACATCAAGTGCACGCACTTCAATGTATTCAACACCACCACGCTCTAGCGCCTGAGTGGGCGTTTCGCCGCTCTTAGCGACGCGCTTAGGGCGAATCGGCGAGTAAAATTCGTTCTCGATTTGCAAAATGTTACTGTTCAACTGACGGTACTCAGTTTCACCGTTTGCAGTTTTCTCTTTCACACCGATTTTGGCAAACCGTTGCGAGGGTGTCGTAATCGCGCGGCGTAACCGCGTGATATAATCCGTCAGCGAGTTATAGGTGATTTGTAAGTCCGCTTGTTCTTTATTGGTGTAGCCTAAGTCGCTCATTCGCAGCGAAGTGCCATACTCGCGATAGACTGTGCCCTTACCAAGCGATTTCAACTCTAACGTGCTATCCGCATGCTTCAAAAAGGATTGGCAGATCGCTGGCGACGCTCCAAACAAATAAGGAATCACCCAGCAGACACGCTTATAATTACGGATCAAACCGAAATAACGCTGCGAAATGTACTCAGCGTCCGCCGCCACGCCGTCTTCAGCTGCTAAGGCTTCCCACATGCTGTGCGGCACCGAGAAGTTGAAGTGGACTCCGGATATGATCTGCATGCCGCCACCGTAGCGATAGGTTAAGCCACGGCGGTAAAGATTCTTCATGCGGCCACTATGCGAGCTGCCATAACGCGCTATATGGATATCCTGTTCATCGCCAACAAAACACGGCATGCTCAGTGGCCACATGAGTTCATCTCCCATGTAGCGATAAGTGTAGCTGTGAATGTCTGTTAGTTGATCCAAGGTCACCTGAATATCGCTAGCCACCGGCGTGATGAACTCCAACAGCATCTCTGCATAATCGGTCGTAATATGCGGATGCGTCAGGGTTTTACCCAATGCTAGCGGGTGGGTGGTGGCGGCTAGGCGCCCTTCTGGAGTAATACGAAGACACTCACGTTCGATACCACGTTGGATACGTTTTAACGCCTTTAAATCCGTTTGGGATTGCAAGTGCTCGAGCGACTTCAACAGTGTTGTTTGCAAACTCAGTCCTGCCTTTGGCTACATAGGTAATAGATGATGCAAAGCTTACTGTTTCTGGCGCCAAACGTCCATGCTGATGAGATAATTTGGCGATTGCATGCGCCCGTGGCATGATATTTAGCAACATTTCTGGCGATTGGAAGTATATGGCAAACAACGATAACAGCTCCAAGGACTTTGCCGAGCTAAAACAAGCGATCGAAGCTGCAGAAGCTGCAAACCGTGCTAAAGGTGAGTTTCTGGCAAATATGAGCCACGAAATCCGCACCCCGATTAATGCCATTCTCGGGATGACGCAATTGTGCCTAAAGACAGAACTAAGTGACAAGCAATACGGCTATTTGAAATCTATCGAAGGCTCTTCGAAAATACTTTTAGGAATTATCAATGACCTTTTAGACTTTTCGAAGTTAGAAGCGAACAAATTGACAATTGAGTCGATTCCTTTCGACTTAGAGGAGGTGCTGCGTAACCTCGCCGATCTTTTTGCCTATCGGGCACATGATAAGAATCTCGAATTTATCATCAATTTACCACCCAACCTTCCCACTCAGTTGGTAGGCGACCCGCTGCGCCTGAATCAGGTCCTCGTTAATTTAGTGAGTAATGCAATCAAATTCACTGAACATGGTGAAGTCGTGGTATCCGTAACCAAATTAGACCAAACCGAAAGTCACCTTTTCTTGCGGCTTTCCGTAACCGATACCGGTATCGGCATGGACGAAGAGCAACGCCATAAGCTGTTCCAAGCTTTCACCCAGGCAGATACCTCGACAACACG
>CETC01018805.1_pt1 | contig 17935 bp, 28 predicted proteins | sample 326911 | NCBI WGS metagenome assembly CETC01 (sample SAMEA2622694, study PRJEB7988) | marine metagenome | isolation source: saline water (ENVO:00002010), including | reverse complement strand
ACGCAGGTAGCTGCTTTACAGCAAGCACCTGATCGAACGCAGGGCACAGTTGCGGCAGACTCTTCGGGAGACATGCCATCTATGTATTCGTGCATTAAGTTTCCTCGGTGATGTCATCCTCTACAATCTCTTCTATCTGGTAGACATTTTCGGGTTGCATAAAGTCGAAGTGTTCCTTTTCTTTGAGAGCATCCTCATAGCTAAGAGGCTCTCTTATTGCTGGAGACACTCTCATATAGCAAACTACTTGGTACTTTTTATCGGTACTCATAGCTCACCTCGTACGTCTGCTTTTACGGATGCACCCAGCTTGGAGTACACCTGATCACTTACGGGATTGCCGTGGCCGTATTCGCCATCACGGTGCCTTACGAGTATGTCTCCGTTGTCTCTTGTATCTTCCTCTATCTTTAGGTTTGTGTGGATTATCAGCTCACCGTTGGGAGCCTCCTTTACTACTGCGTACAGCAGTATTCCAGATAGTGCCCTCTCCAACGCTATTAGGTCTTGTGGGAGGCAATGAACGTCCTGCCTACGGAAGTAGGCTATGCGCTCCATCTCTTTTTCTGTAATATTCATCTCGTTCCTCTACGTCTTTTCTTATTGATCTAAGCAAACTTTCTAAATTACTTAGATGACCACCTGCGGTAGTTGTTTGCTTATGGTTTCTAATGGAGTCGCCTCGAACAATACGAGTGAGGTCGATTGCTCTATCTAACTTCCTCAAGGCATCTGCTTGAGTGAGTCCAGTTGCTTCTCGTACCAATACTTCATCGACTCTTTTTTCAGCGCTATCGTACACGGCTCTTTATTCTCCAGGGCAATCATACGTGCCCTAAACTGCCAAGCGGCAGAATCTGTGGATATGACTCTTGGGTTGAAGAGAGGTAATGCGCCGCTCTTTACTCCAAATAGATGGAAACCTACGTTTTGAGGTAGTGCTTCCGTAACTGCTTTGAGGATAGCAAGTAGGCCATCCTCGCCTTTAATCTTTCTTCTACATACTGAGCCTATCCCTACGAGATCAGGCCAGTTTCCTTCAAGCACTTCATCATAAAGTTTAATACAGTGAAGGTAGTCTTTAGGTGCCCAGCCTTGTAGAACAGGCATAGGGTCTTGCAGCCAGTAAGCACCCGAACGTCTCCAAGTACTTGCTACCTTACGGCAGTAGGCGAGGTTGTATGCGCTCGACCATACTCTGGAGTCAATGGTGTACTGACTGCCTGCGACTTCTGGCTCACAACAGAAGTCCATCTGGGCCCACCAAGCCCAGGAATGTAGTCCGGCTAACTCGACGTATTGCTCAACAGTCCATGGGTATCCGCCATAGTGAGCCATAGCGACAAACCCAGCACTATCAAGCGCAACGTCGAGTTCTCCTATTGCCATGCCTGGTTCCCTGAACCTACCTCTCTGCATGTCCCATAGGGAGTTTGCAGAGATAAGTGCAGGGGCTTCCAGGTTTTCACAAGCAATAGGTAATGAGCCAGTGGACTTTGGCAGTCCGACTCTAACTAGTACCATTCCGAACCAACCATAAAGTGAGGTCATTGGCAGTAGCGTACAGCGGATGCTCAGAGTGGTTTATTCTAAGGTTACGAGTCAACCACCGAATGTTGGACATCTTAGTAGTATCTCTTCGCATCTCAGGTATTTCCATTATCTCTAGCATTGTGCGTAGAGCTGAGGCTTTCTTAGCTGCTGTATCGTTCATCTATCTTCCACGAGGAGCTGTAGGATGCTGAGTTTCATGCCATTCAGACATCTGGTTAATGAACTGAATACCGACCTTAGTGGCATCTACTTGTTTAGTATCCATAGTAGATAGCCAACCCATCTGTACATCAGGTCTACCGTTACTCTTTCCCCATTCTTTCCACTCGATCAGATCTTCTTCGAGAAGATCCCAAACAACGAGCAACCACCACAGGCCATTCACTCTCTTACGAGTAAGGGACGGTCTGCGTTCTCTTTCTTGAGAGTTTATTTTTGCTTCGTCTACCCAAGGGAAAGTAAAGTATGGAGACTCATAAGTTGGTACACCATAGATATTGATTGAGTGCGTGTCCTTACTATCGAATTGTATTGCGTCTTTATACTTGTAGTCGCACGCAAGTTTGTTCTTGGTAAAGAACCATTCAGACAAGTGTTGAATGTACTCAAGCCCAGACTTCATTTCTGAGACAATAGTTGCAGGGATTCTATTGATGGGTGCATCCCTGTCTGCTTCTTCCAACTCACTCTGAAAGAGCCAGCCTACCCAGAACAATCCGTCCAGGGAGTTTACGGTAAGTGAGGGCTTACCAAACAAAAAGGCTGCGTTAGTGCAGCCTACTCTCATTCTCCATCGTTCATGTCGACCGATGAGATCATCTCTTTTGTATGCAGGTTTCATTTCTGCCTCTCATAAGTTTAAGTATGGGGCAACAGTAGTTTGCTACTGCTACCTGTGCAGCGTACAAAGTAGACCAAGCCCTCCTGGAGCCAGTCGTACTTCTCCAAAAATCCCCACGTTCCCATATAGAGAAGGTGGGGCCAAAGCGGTTTACTTTTGAGTTTGGTGGGACTTCAATAATTTGAATGTCCATCGCTACTCTACAAACGCTGGGTTGTTCATGTGGTTGTACGTGTCTTTCCAGAAAGTATCTTCTTTAAAAGTTTTCCAAGTTGCTCCTCCGTTCTTAACTCCCTCACAGAGAGGTAAGTCCAGAGCAACTTTGTCTCTTACATACTTTGTGAAAGTATCGTCGGGGTCAGCGTACTTATCTATCAACTCAAGTACTTTGCCTCTACTACCTTCAAAGTCCTCTACTAAAACTTCATCTCCTTTCTGGTCTGTAGAAAGTGCCAAGAAGAACCAGCGATTCCCAAATATGCCAACAGCAACCTCATCTAAGTTGCTGTGAGCTTCTTTTATCTTTAACGAACATCTACTCATCTTCGTCCTCTCCTATAGTTATCCACGAGATATTCTTTGGAGTCACTACTGACTCCAATCCGTCGCAGTTTTCTAGGTAGTACTGCTTGCTGTTTATCTTTACTACTTCAAGTCGAGCTGCGGTATCGCTAGCTTCGAGTCCTATGTCTTCTACTACTTCTATAAGTATTGGGTTGTGTCTGTGTATTTCTGTGCCATGCCAGCACCAGTAGTCACCTTCTTGCTCATCATACTCTTTGAGCTTTCTTTCAGCGACGGGACACCCCAATTCAGCCATACGCTCAGCGCCATCAAAACTTATCGCAAACCCCCCATAATCTTTGTTGATAACTATCTTTGGCACGGAGCTTCTCCTTCATATTGATTTCCTGTGTAAAAGTACTACCAAGAATTACGTACATATTCAATATCTCTCATTAATTTCTACAGCCTGAAACTTAGGCATAGTGGTCTTTCAAAAGTTTCTGATCTCTTTCCATAAGTTTGGGGTTTTGCTTATACTTTGCTTGAATCCCTTGAATAGCTGCTTCTTTCACTTCTTCATCAGTGAAAGTTTCTACTATGTCCTCAGCCATGGCCCTTGTACTTTTGGGTGCAGGCTTACTTACCTTTTGTTCTTTTGCTGAGACAGAGTTCAGCCAGGTCAAGGCTTCTCTAGTTTCGTTGTTGTGCCAAAAGACTCGTTGTCGATCAGCTCCATCAATAGCAACATAAGCCTTGCCAACTTTCTCTATCTCTAAACTTTGGCGACGGGCCTCAGCCCACCATACGTTTACTGGGGAAACTTTTGTCATCGTTTACTTCCTGTGTTTATAACTATGTGTCCTACTTCGGGACAATCCAATTCATGTTTGATGGAGTCCATACTCCTTCCCATCCGTCGTGTTCTTCGATGTAGTATCGATCGTCGGATATCTCTATTACTTTGAGAGATGCGAAATCTCCGTTTGCTTCTTCTCCAAGCTGCTCGACAACTCGTACAAGTGTCGGGTCGTGGCGAGCTATTTGGTGGTGCCCAGTATTACTTACGCCAAGTTCAGCATCGAGAATCATCAACGCTTTGGGACTTAGGCCAAACCCGCCGTAGCGGGTATTAATTACTACCTTCATACTTACTTCCGTTACTTTCTGCATTAGCGATTTTTTCTTTAGCAAAACGTATGCGTTCTTTTGCTCCGTACGCATCTGCATTTGCTTCCAGGAACTCTAAGGTAAACTTTAAGGCTTTCAACAAGCCAGCGTTTGCTTGTTCAAGAAGATCTAAGTGCGGTCGTACTAAAGATACGGAATCCTCAGCATACCAACCGTTCTCCCAAAGTACGCTTCTACCCACTTGAGTAGGTAGTACGTTCTTGTACCAGTCTATGAATGCAGGATCTTCGGTTGCAGGCATATCTGGTATAGAGAATACAAACCTCTCCATATACTCAACATCATTGTCGTATAGGCAGGGCAGGTTCTCTGGTGTGAGTAGTACTGTTGTACCTCCTATTATTACGTGAGGCTCAGTACAGTGTTCTTCCGAGTACTCAATACCACTCGTATTTAGAATGAATACTTCGTACTCTCTATAATTCTTCATCAAATTATCCTAGGGTGATTCACAAAAACAACGGCGAAACTCATCGCCACAGTACTTATGCGGGATAAAATAATAGGTTTCCGTCCGATCAACTGATCTATCGTGCAGGAGAGGGAAGAAGTGGGAATAGAAACGGGAAGTTGATATAGTGTACGTTATGAGGTAGTAGTAAAAGGCCACTGAGGCCATACAGGGAGTAGAACGATGTCCGAAGAGACGCCGAAACAGTATAGAAGCAGACTTTCCACACAAGACACAGGGCCCGTAAGGGGAATAGGGGCAGGATATGCCCAAAATCAGGCCATAGTAGGCTCAGAGGACCCTCAGAGGGCCGCACAGCTAGCTTCAATGAGCCAAGAGGAGTTTCAGCGACTGTCCGAGGAGCAAGAGAGGCTTGACGGACAGCTTGAAAAGGCTCGTACAGATATACGGGCAGCTGTAGCTGAGGGTGTATGGGAGTTACCCGATGGGTTTGACCTCAATAAAGAGGCTCCTGGCATTGTAATGAAGATGCATGCCGATCTACTTGAGCACCGAAAGAGTATCATTGATCAACAGGTGGAAGAAGAAGTATCTGGCTCCATTAGTTCATCCTTTGTAGACCGTATGGGACTTGGTCCAGATGATCCTCTTTATGATCCCATCACAGATACAGGTCGTCGCAAGGCAATCGAGAAAGATCTTAAACCTCTCGATTTTGAGGAGATGGTATTCCAGGGTCATGTGCAACAAGAGATCAAGTTGCGTAGTAACTTCTCTATTACTCTACGGACCATTACCACTCAGCATGGGCTGTGGTTGGAGATGATGCTCACCGACCTGGACCAGTTTGCAGCTCAATACGGACGGCATTGGTTCTCCTTGCTGCAAGTGGCCTGTTCTCTGCAAGAGGTAAATGGAAAACCTATTGGCTCGGATCTCGGTAAGTTTGATGACCCCAATAGCCGAGAGGATTTCGAGAAGGTTCTTAGAGAGCGTATGAAGTTCTTGGGCCGATTGCCCGGTATGCTCACTGACGATCTAATCGTCCAATACACTTGGTTCTCTGGAAGGGTGCGTAAGCTACTTGCGGGGGATTTGGTTGGTAAGGTGGGAAACTCCTAGAGCGTCCTATTAGTTGGGCTCGTGCTGAGCTTCTTTATGAACGACTAAAAGGGCGCGATAAGCTGACGGTGTTGCAAGAGCACATCATGGTATTGGTCCATCTAAAGAAACAGAGGATCAAGATACGTGAGGTGGAGCTTACAGCACTTGGCTCTATGAACGAAGGTAACAGCAAGGCCATCGAAAGTTTGCTGGGTAGTTACCGTAGGCTCATATTCCCTGGTGTCGAAGAAAAGAATCCACAACAGGACTTCGAGGAGAAGGCCAAGCGCATGGTTGCGAAAGAAGCAAAGAAAGTCTACGCCGTTCGTGTACCAAGACAAGGAACAAGAGCAGAGGCGAGAGAACTCGAAAAGGCAGCGGAGAGCGGTATACCCGAAGTTGCAACTATGGCTCGAAAGAAACTACTCAAACAAGCAGAGGCAGATACAGCTCGCAAGATGCGTGTAGAGAAGAAGCCACTACCGGAAGGAGTTACTTTCTTTGGAGTAGGAGAGGACTAAATAAAACAGTTGATCAACTGCACAACTGATTAGTTGATTACTTCTTTCCTACGCTTCTTTTTAGTCTTTGTAAGAGCGCACGATCTCTGTTCGACTTTGCTCGATTGTCTCCGCGCTCCATTGTCTGTAGATTTTCAGAGCCGTTATCTCTTGGGTTGCGGTTCTTATGGTCTACGTCTTTTCTGCTAGGTAAGTCTTTGCCCCTAGCCTTGTACCAGTCAGAGACCTTCTTACGGGCTGCGTTACGGGAGGCTCTGTCTTTCTTATCTTTATCGGACTTGTGGTCCCGCTCGTACTCTTTGTCGTAGTCGCGAAGCCGTCCTCTCGAATCCCTCTTTTTCATGAGGACTTCTTCTTTCTCTTTACCAGCTCTTCTTTCATAAGCCGTATGAGCTTCTTCTTGTGAGCACGCTCACGCAATTGTACTGCGGCGCTTGTACCAGCACCTACTGCAGCTCCGCCAATGATTCCCTTTTTGCCGTGCTTAAGGAGTTTAGTGATGGCCTCTTTAACGGGCGTTTTCCTGCTGATCTCTGCGCCCTTCACGTTTGCGGAGAACAAGGCTCCAATACCTGCACCTGGTAGAGCGGCTTTGAGAGTCCTTTTGTTGAGCAAGCCTTTTTCATTATCTTCTTTCAGGCCTTTTTCGGCTCTTCCAAGAGATGCTTGTACTTGCTCTTTTTCTGCCTTGCTCACAGGCACTTGTATAAAGGCAGGCGTCTTTGCTCGTTTGTACGCCTTTCCTGCTTCCTGCATTACTTTAAGACTCACTGAGTACCTCCATAGAATTTGATCTTAACGTACTCGGGTAAGTGATAGCGAAAAAAGAAGTGGGCTATCCCATCCTTCTTTTACTCTCTCAACTACCTGTGACCCTCTCAAGGGCTTCCTCAAAAGGACCAAATTGCTGATAGCGGAACTCATTTTGAGCCGCAGTAAGTCGAAGCTCTTTGTGGTCGCCTTCTCCTGTCCAGCGTAGGGTAATCTCGTCGCCTTCTTTGACGCCTTTGAGAACACTTGCAGGAAGGTAGGTGGGGATGCCCCAAGATCCAAAAAACTCCGGGTTTTCGTCCCATTCTTTTGAGCCCCAGTTTTCGCAGTCGTCACTGATGTACCAAACCTGGACGAGTGGTTCGTCTGAGGGCTGGAGTCCCACGTTGGCGAGAGCTCGGCGCATGGACGTACGGGTGGATTTAGTCATCCAGTCGCTGATGGGTGACGCTTTGTTGGGAACAATAAATAGCTTGCCGATAACTGTTTTCATAATGCACCTCTATCTGTGTTTGGTTGAGAGATTGCGCCCTGTGTTATTTCATCCTCCAGCCCGGACGCCCGGCTGGCGGCTTATCCTGCTGCGGTGCCAGGAATATCTCTCCGCAGAAAATGCTCCAAGAGGGTGGAATCGAACCACCGACCCCCTGTGCGTCAGGCCCCATAGGTGACTAATCTATGAGACACGGAATGGCTTAGGCTGGATAGTCAATCCAGCGCGTCCATCTACAGGTGCTCTACCACTGAGCTACTCTCGGTCCACTTGCGTGGGCTGCCCACTTAGGCTCTCCCCGAAGGGTTGTAGGCGTGCATAGAGACGCCTCGTTATTTATATTCCGCTGCCTGAGTTCAGCGGTGTTGGGATTATAGGTTTATAGCCTGAGGGACAGGATTACTCCAGACCCTCGTTCTCCGGTAGGCTCTCTCAGCTCGAACAACTCCTTACCTGTCTTGCTCTTACCTAGGTAAGCGGCGTTCAGATTGACTGCTGCTGCCATTAGCTCAATCGTGGGCAGGAGGGGTCTTGCATACATGAGCAGGATAGCATCCGTTTCCTTACTTAGGTGGAGGTGGGAGCTGAACGAATCCACAGCGGATACCTTCACCATCCCTTCGCCTAAGTCCTCCACTACGACCCTGTCTCCTGCTTTTAGTGGGCGCAGGTTACCGCTTTTTAGTTCAAGCATACTGCCTCCTTTGTTGGGGTTGATTAATTTTGCTTACGCTACCTTTCTGTCTTCTACGGGAGGAGCGGTCGGTATCAACTCCCCGGCTATGCGCCTTACCCATTGGGTAGCAGCGCCTCTCATGGCAAAGTCACCAGAATGATGAGGCCTTATGACCTTCTTCTGTATGAGCTCTTTTCTGGTCTCATTCAGATGCATAAGTATTTCTGCGTAGACTTGGTCCATCTTGTCGATCTCATCGAATGGCACAGTCTCTATTAGTCTCCCACATCGTCCGTCGTAGTACGCCTTGATGCGCAAGTCCCAGGAAGGGGATGCTGTACCGCAGTACCAGTCGAGTACGCCTCGATAGTTTCCTGCGCCCTCCTGCTCGAGTAGAGAGAGCGCCTTTTGATAGTGGCTTTGCTGAATGAGCCTTTCGGTTCGTACAAGGCAGCTATCAAAGTGTTTCGACTTAAGGCCTAACTTCTGTAGGAGGGTAAGTCGTTGATTAAGGTTTAATGACAGTCTAATATCCATGATCGCTCCCTAAAAGTGGTTGTGTTGCTTTCCTCTTCAAGATTCTTATGGGGGAAATAGGGGGCTATTTTCATGAAAAAACCCCACCCAAGCCGTGACACCTAGGTGGGGTTGAATCCGCGGGGAGGAACTTTACCGCAGGCTTATTCCTGTCGACATAGTATCCCCGAACCCTCTTTAGTAGCCTGCCACGTTCTTAGCAAGCGATAGGCTACTTCTGCACTCGGCGCAGACAACACAGCTTCCAATATTTCTTTGTCGAGCTGTCTTGTTGCTATTGCCCTCTCTACTTCCCATTTAGCTAAGGCATCGTAGGCCATCCAGATATTTGGGGAGTAGTCGACGATGTCTTCAAGAGCGTGTTCGGGAGCTATAGGCCCATGAGCGCCTTGCTTGAGGCGCCTGCGTTTAGGGGAACTCATTTGCCCCCCATTGGGATACCCTCGATGACTTGGATTACGTCATCTTTCTTAAACACATCCTCGAACTCGTAGGGACCTTCCGAGAGGTATTCGCGGTAGCACGCTTCGCAGTAAGTAAACTCATCCCCGCCGGGCGAGGTTCCTACAGGTACTTTAGCCCCTACAGGGATAGACGGCGTACACTCCTTTGCGGCCCACTCCTCCATCCCCTCGTCAGGAGCATATCTGCACGTCAGAGGCCCCTCGCTTTCCTCAACCACCCTAAATAGGTGATCAGCTCGGCCAGTGTCGATGATCTCATACACCCGCTTCTGTATACAGTCGCAGGTGTTCGGCAGGTGGTTGGTCAGGCAGTAAGTACGCCGCTCGATCCAATCCTCCAGCTTCTTGGCCCTAGCTACTGCAGGTTTATGTGCATCAGCTGGGCGCGGAAGTACTCCGACATATTTACCGTTCTGGTAGGCGTGGACGATAGGCCCTTGTTGGCTAACCATCTTCATCACGCTGAGTTGGCCTCGAAGTGCTTTGAGAGTTTCGTCGCTCTCCAAGAGTTCCCTCGTCATCCAGCCTGATTCATACTCGCTGCGAATGATGTCGTCTGGCTTATCTACGTCCGGCTTAACTATCGCTCCACTGTCGCACAGAGAGCAGCAGATCTGCTCCTTGTTGTGAAACTCATACGTGTCGTGATAGATCGTGTGATAAACATCGTACACTTTGCTGTAGGTGTCGGCGGGTGTATCGATCCAGAATAGAGAGCGGCCGTGCATAGTAAGCCAGTCGTCGAGTTCATCGACACCCATTGTAAGTGCTGGGCATTCGGGGTTGCTACAGGTCAATTTGTATTGTTTTAGTGTCATGATGGTTCCTTATGATTGGGGCTGTTTAGATTTACGGGCGAATCTTCTTCGGATTCCTCTGAGCCCGGCTTTTACGTCAAAGCAGATCTTGGCTCCAAAGAGGCCCAAGAACTCGGACTCTGTGTAGTAGGTGATTTGCTTTACGGTATTGAAACCGGCTTTTCTCAGATTGGACTCATTCCGTAGATTGAGTTCGAGGGCGGATATATCCATGGATACCTCCAAGTTGGTTGGTCATATTGGCGGGGGGCGGACAGGAGCGGAGTGTCATATTGGTGCGGCCGGGCGAGGGCGGGCGGGGCCAGACGTGTCATGTTGGCAAGGGGCGTGAGGGCAAGGTCTGTCATATTGGCTTGGCAATGGGTGGCTTGGCCCGGAGTGGGCTGTCATATTGGAATGGCATGGGGCGAGAAGGCCTGGCCGGGGCAGTCATACCGGTGTGGTTCGGATAGGTATGGGTCGGTCCGTCATATTGGCAAGGGAAGGTAAGGTGGGGCAAGGTTTGTAAAATTGCGCCCTGTATTAGTAAAACTACTGACCCGGACGCCCGATCAGTAGAGTTATTTAGGTGCTACTTTGCAGCAGCAACCGTTTCTTTGCCAGCATCTGGCCGCTTGTCACCACGTACCCAAGGCACGTTAGTCAGTCGGCGCAGCTGGACCAGGTCGAACTTGCCGTACCCCTGAGAGCGGCAAGCACCGAGTCCGTCATTCTGTGCGTGTGAGAGCATCAGAGAAATCTCTTTGTCTCGCAACATCGCAGTAGAACGACTCTTTGGCAGGTTTGCAGGAAGCCTGATCAAGAATCGTGCGGTTGCGCCCACAACACGGTCATGTTGTTTGATGCAAGAGCGCGGTCCTTGAGGGCCAATTACGTGAGCACACATCTCGACATAGTCGTCTACTTCTGAGACAACATCGCCATCTCTGTAGAAGTTGATGTGTTGGCTGGCAGCTCCGCCGAGCGGATTGCCTTCTTCGTCACATGCAATGACGGCTTCGAGGTGCTGATGCGTTTGCTTCGATCCCCGCTTATCTACGGTGATACCTAGCGTTGACATCATCTCTCGGAGGCACGCCTTGATCTGACGATCTTCGATGTACGGCCCCAACTCGTTTGACTTAAAGCCAGTACGAGCCTTTTCGGTCTGAGCATCGATAGTATCTTCGATACTTTCACCGAACATCTCCTTCATCCGAAGAGCAACGATCTCTTGAATCCGCTCTTCTGACGGTGGAGTAATTCCGCGCTTTTGTGCGGACTTGGCTTCACGTCGAAGTTGGGACTCAATGTGAGTTCGGAACACTTCTGGATTCTTGGGGTTTCCGCCGAGGACACCGTCCCTGAACTTAATCTCTACGAAGTAAGTTTGAGTGGTGTCCTTGAGTTGTTGGCTTGCAGTATTTAGTAGGTCTTTCATTGGATCCTTCCATAAGGTTGGTTGTTGAACGGAAAGAAGTCTGCTTACTTCTCTTCAAAGTTCTTATGGAAGAAATAGAGGCGCATTTTCACTCTTGCGGTATGATGCTCTTAAGGAGGAAATCGCTTGAATAATCCCTTTGCGTATGTAGGGAGAATCGACTGTAAAGGCTGTAAGAAGAGGAAGTTTAAGGGTGTATCTAGTAGAAAAGTGTCGTGTACCGTTTGTAAAGACAGGACGTTCATTCCCATCTGTTTGATTTGCGATAACCACTACCCAAAACAGTGCTCCTGCTACGACTGGATGTATGGAGAGGACTGGTACCAGGAGGCGATAGGGAAGAAAAAGAAGAAAATAGCGTAGCGTGTTATTGTTTGGGTAATGGACCCCGAAGAAACAGAGTGCGTACTGCCCGCAGATACGGTTTCGTTACTCGTTCAGGAGAATCTTCAAAAAGAGGATGCTACTGATTGGGTAACAGACTGGTTTTCTGACTGCCGATTAGAGGTAGGCACTACTATACGGATTCCATACGATCCTGATGAGATCGCTACGCTATCAGAAACCTTTGAGTCCGTACAACCACTAGATGTTGTAGAGGACGTTCCCGTAGCTACTGCCTCTCCCTCGTCTCCTTCAATAGATGTAGATAAAGAAGATGGCAATAGCTATGATTTACTCGTTGCAGAGGATACCGCCATGCCCGAAGAAACCGATAATGAGCTTGTTGCACAGGTAGCCGACTCCACAGGAGATCTTGTAGGGGAGTTTGGTAACCTTGCGCAAAGTACCCAAGACCCTACACTTACTTTATTGCTTGCTGTTGTGGCAGTAGTTGGTGGCGGAGCTGCGTGGAAGTTTTATAGGCAGTACTCAGAGCAGAAGCATGAGCAGAAAATGGCTCAGATGAAGATGGACGCAAAGTCTAAGGGAATGGAAGGAGACCCTCCAGGCCCCTGTCAGACTGTCCATACGCAGTTGAAGGCAGAAGTAGAGGAACTCAAGTCTCGCATGGGCAAGATGGATAAGAAACTCTCGCTAAATGCTGATTTTGACGGCGATGACTTAGAGCGGAAGGTTAAGAAACTTGAGAAGTGGCGTAAGTCGCTGGAGGAAGATGATGAGTAAGATCTACAAAGATGACAATATTCATGAGGCCCTCGAGAAAGTAGCTTTTTTCTCACCTGCATTAAGTCTGATCGGCGGGCTTGGGCCGGGCGCTGTTCTTGGATACCAACTTGGGCGCGAAGCCGCTAGACAAACCGCAGCCTCGGTTGCGCCTAGGGGTAGGAAGACTAGGTCGGAAAGTATCGCAAATAAGCTGGGAATACCCACTACCGTAATGGGTGCTTTGGGGGGAATGTACCTTACTAAAGGCAAGGCGGTTCGAGCACGCGCAAAGAAGCTATTGGCGAGTAGGTTGGGCAACCTTAGTGCAAAAGAGCTTGATGATGTCGTGCGGCTTGGCTTACCAGCCCTGAGCGGTATTGGTGGTGGGACGGCTGCCGGTGCAGCAACTGGATTAACTGTTGGTGGAGTAGCCAGACTTAGGGGCAAGAAATGAGTAAGATCTACAGAAACGACAATATCCATACCGCTCTAGAGAAGATCGCCGACATAGCCATCGGCCCAAAGGACGGCGTAAATACTGCGGGAGGCATATTTGTAGGCGTTCCTGGAGACAAGAATAGCCCGGGATATAGCGCGAAGGCACGTAAGGCGGCGATGCGGGTATCTCAGCTCATCAAGGAGCATAAGTCGCTGCAGAAAGCTAGAGAGGTTTACTCTAAGGAGAACCCTACTCACTACACTACGGTTTCAATTAAGAGAGAGAAGAAGCCTTCGTCCGGATTTCTTGGGTATAAAAAGTTGTTTGGCGGAAAGAAGTACAAGTCTTCAGTAAAGTCGTTCGCTGATCGCTCCAAGAGTCCCAGGGTATTTGTGCGGGCCGGTAAGAGCGGCGGCTACCAACAGACCGCCTTCTATAGCGAAGTGGCCCGAGGTTTGAGAGATAACGAGTTAAATCAGCCCCACGTGCCTAAAAAGGACAGAGTGGTATATACGTGAGTAAACTTGTGGGGTGTTGTGCATAGGTTCGGCTATTTTCTGCTTTTATTTCCTTCTACTGCAAAGGGCTTAGAAGTAGATTCTGCCGAAGTAGCATTACCCTCCACCTCTGGCGCAATAGTAGAGATTTGGGAATCAATTAGCTTTGGGACCACCTTTACTACGGTCCCTGTAGTCATCGCTTCGCCGGGTCCGAGTACTGGCGGTCAGCCGTTTACTATACGAGTGCGTAATATCACTACTTCAGGCTTTGAGGCCCAGGTAGTGGAGCCTACTGGAACATCTGGTCCTACGCATTTAGCAGTCGATATGACTTATATAGCTATGGAACCAGGTGTTCATGGTTTACCTGATGGTTCGTTAATCATCGCAGACACTACAAGTACTGTATCTGAGCAGTATGCGGCTAATCACGGACTTGTTGGGTCATGGGAGCCGGTAGACTTCGGTGTCCCTTTCGGTAGTCCGCCTACGATACTTACTCAGGTGCAGACTACGGATAATGAAACGTCGGTTATGCCGATTGAGCACTCTACTCCGTTTCTTACTGTTGCTGTAGATGGGATTTCTGAGGATGGGTTTGATGTTGCATTAGAGCGGTCAGAGGCTGTGCCGGGCTCTGTGGTCGTTCCAGAGGATATTGGGTGGATCGCCATATCCCCGAATACAACAGGATCGCTTACAGCAACGGATGGCTCAATCGTTCTATGGGAGAGCCTTTCTATTTCGCCTTCAAGTAGTCCTATCGGTAAAGATGATGGATGCACTACAGAGTCGGTATCATCTTCTTTCAGCTCTACGGTCCCGGCTGTAGTATCCCTAAACAGCCGAAATGAGGGTGATGGTGGATGGGCCATTGTATGCTCTTTAAGTTCAAGTTCTTTGGGGTATGCGATTGATGAGGATTGGTACTACGACTCTGAAAGATCGCACGTAGGCGAAAAAATAGGTGCGTTACTCTTTGAGAGCGGGATTATCGAACTCGACCTGGACGCCGATGACGACGGAATCGACGATACGGTAGAGGACGGCATTGGGACCGACTCATCTAATCCCGATTCTGACGGAGATGGTTGGTGTGACGGTGATATTGATGTTTCGCCTATCTGCCTTTCGGGAGAAGGAGCTGGTAGCGGCGTAGATAGCGACGGTGACGGCATATTAGATGCTTTGGAAGTCGACTCTGACGATGACGGTATACCGGATTCTTCTGAGGACTTCTCTACAGACGTAGATATGGACGGCCTTCCTGCGGTCAGGGACAGCGACGACGATGACGATACTATCTTAGATGGCGTAGATGCCTGTCCCGGGTATGACGACTTATCGGATGCGGATAGCGACGGGGCAGCAGACGGTTGCGATATATGCCCACTTGACGCATTAGATGATGCAGACGCAGATGGTATTTGTGCAGACCTAGATCCTTGTCCCTTAGATAATCCTGACGACACAGATATCGATGGTGTGTGCGACAGCGACGATATTTGTCCAGGAGGGCTTGATTGGGAAGATACTGATGGAGATTTGGCTCCTGACGATTGTGATGTATGTCCGGTTGACGCTTTAGACGACTCTGATGGGGACGGCTCTTGCGATAGTGACGACGTATGCCCGGGATTTGATGACTCTATAGATACAGACAGCGACCTTGTCCCAGACGGTTGCGATCCTTGCCCCATAGATTCGCTTGATGACTCCGATAGTGACGGTTCTTGCGATAGCGATGATATATGTCCCGGCTCAGACGATCTCGTAGACACTGACGGCGACTTCGTACCCGACGGCTGCGACATCTGCCCATACGATGCTTTCGATGACTCTGATGGAGATGGTGTTTGTGACAGTGACGATATCTGTTCCGGTTACGATGACTTTACAGATATGGATAGTGACGGAGCGCCTGATGGGTGTGATGCTTGCCCCGCAGATCCACTAAACGACTCTGATGGGGATGGGTCGTGCGACTCAGATGATATATGCCCAGGCTATTCGGATTTAATAGATGCCGATGGAGACGGAGTACCGGACGGTTGTGATCCATGTCCTATAGACGAATCGGACGATTCTGATGGAGACGGGTCCTGTGACTCTGAGGACACCTGCCCTGGTTTCGATGATTTTGTAGATAGTGATCTAGACGGAGTATCCGATGGATGCGATTTATGTCCTGTAGATGCTTTGGACGATTCAGACGAGGACGGCATTTGCGACAGCGATGACGCTTGCCCCGGTTACGACGACTTAGTTGATGGCGACGGTGATGGTGTAGCAGACGGTTGCGACGCTTGCCCGTCAGATTCGTTGGATGATTCTGACGGTGACGGCTCTTGTGACTCAGATGATATCTGTTCAGGGCACAGCGATACGGAGGACGTAGATAGTGATGGCGTTCCTGACGGATGCGATCCGTGTCCTTACGATCTATTAGATGATTCTGACGGAGACGGTGTATGCGATAGTGACGATATATGTGACGGTGGATCAGATACAGAGGATGCAGACGAAGATTCTGTACCAGACTTTTGCGACACATGTATCGGAGACGATTCTTCAGGAGACAGCGACTTAGATCTTATTTGCGATGATTCCGATATATGTCCTTTGGACGCAGATAATGATGAAGATGGAGATGGTGTATGTGGCGACGTAGATATATGTCCTGGTTACGACGACTCAATAGATGCAGACGGAGATGGAAAGCCGTGGGGTTGCGATCCTTGTCCAATAGACAGTCCCGATGATCGAGACGATGACGGGATTTGTACTTCTGCGGATGATTGCCCAGATGATCCGTTAAATGACGAAGATGGTGACGGGCTTTGTGCGGGTGAAGATAATTGTCCGTCCGATAGTAATGCAGACCAATCGGACATAGACGAGGATGGTATTGGGGATGCGTGCGATCCCATAGATGATCGACCTATAGATACGGGGGATACGGGTGAAATTGATACTGGCACTTCTGACACAGGGGTAATAGAAGCCGGCGATAGTTCAGAACCAGAAGTCATAGAAGATACAGGCATCGTAGTAGATACAGACGAGCCTATAGAACCATCCGATACCGCAGCCAGTGATACTGGCACTTCTACGAAATCTCCTAAGCCTAAAAAACAATTGGCAGGAGGCTGGGGTTGCTCAACTTCTTCCCGCACGCCGCATTTTTCATTAACTGGCCTGCTTTTAATCGGTCTATTGGTGCGAAGGCCCAAGAAGGCATGGCTAGCTCTACCGATAGTCCCTCTATTGATGGGGATAGACGCTCAGACGTACCGCGTTCCTTTTGGCGATGGGTTTAGCGCTATTGACGTTCCTATGGAAGCTCCTCCAACGTCTTTTCGGGCAGTCGGAGGATACGCATGGGCACCGCTAGTGTACCGATCTTCTACAGGAGACGACTTTGTAGTAGAGCACCTTACGCATACCGATTTTAGGTATCAAAAGCGTTTTGGAAAGCCGTCTTTAGGGTTCATCTTAGGCGGAGACGCTCCATTACAGTACGTAAGTGGCGAGACGCCTACTATGGAGTCCCCTAGGCTATCTCTTGGATTGTCCTCTCGGACAAGTTTAGTAGGTACGTCTATCAGAGCGGGTGTTTTACCTCCTATGGGGGAAGAAGATTGGGCACTAGATGGAGATGCTACTCTTGGCCTAATGCGTCCTAAGTGGGGTTTAGTCGCCTCAGCTGGTGGGCTTGCCTTACCAGACAATCTGACTCCTAGGACAAAGGCTGGTTTCTACTTAGGTAGTAAGCATAGAAGGCTAACTGCTGAGTGGGTTCAAGTATTAGGCGATTACAAGCCCGCTGAGGTCATTGTTGGGGGCCGATTTCAGAGGGGTAGGCTTGTTGTTCAGCCTTCCGTGGGAGTAGGCATAAGCAGCCAACCTGGTACGCCTCGTTTGCGCGGCCTTTTATCGTTTAGTATCCACCCGCCTCCTAAGCCGATCGCTGTAGAGCCTATAGCAGTGGAGCCTCCACCTCCCCAAGTGGTTGCTATGCCTGACAGCGTATTCGCTAACCTTCGTCAGATATCCGATGTTCTTGGCGCAAGCCCTACGATGAAGGTTCGTATAGAGATCAATGCACAAGAGGGCGAAGAAGAAGGCTATTCCGCCTCAGTTGCCCAAGTAGTACGTGAGTACCTACTCGAGCAGGGCGTAGCGGAAGAGAACGTAACTGTAGAGGCTAAAGGCAATACAGGATCAGCCTGGATCGACATGATTATTATCGAGCTTTAGTCCATAGCTTCGAGGATATTGTCGAGTTCCATATCACTGCCGCCAAACTTTTCTTTTGCTTTAGCTATGCGTAGGGCGACCTTAAATGCCTTTACATCGAGCTTGTCTTCGTAAGCTTCGTACAGTTCCTTCATTTCTTCATTAAGAAGCGACCTCTCATTTTCGATTCTCTGCACGCCTTCAAGCAACTCTCTTACAAACTGTCTCATCTTCCACTCCTGTTCTACGTGGTGTGCGAAAAAGTATCACATGTGCGGTGGTGGCGCACGAGGGCGAAAAAAGAGAGCGTGCTTGCGCTCTCTTTTGTGAGTAGCCGTGGC
>CETC01004324.1_pt1 | contig 17997 bp, 13 predicted proteins | sample 326911 | NCBI WGS metagenome assembly CETC01 (sample SAMEA2622694, study PRJEB7988) | marine metagenome | isolation source: saline water (ENVO:00002010), including | reverse complement strand
AGCCAAAGCTGGTATTCCGCACCTTTCAGAGTACCGCGCTCGGTGCAGTCTACGTTCCACCGCCTCAACAGATAACCCGCCATCGCTGCTCGAACCTCGATAAGCAGTTGTTTGTTCTCCATACCGTAATCCATTTCTATGGCGGTAGGATACTCAACATTCTTAGGATGCGGCATGAGTTGAAGCGGAATAAGGCGCTGCCATTCAGTATCGGCTTGGGCGCTTTCATCTTCATTAGGCGTGTTTTTAATCGTTACCTTGCTAATCCTCGTTAACACAAAGTCTCGGAAGCTACCGCTTTTACGGTCAAAGGCACGAACGTGCCAGCGTAGGCCATTATCAACAATAGAATGTGGAACGAGTTCTCTGGCATTCGAACCGCTAGAAAGTGACGTATAAATAATGCTAACCGCTTTGTTATTCAGAATAGCCTGAACGAGGCGCGCAACGACATAGATGTCAGGCACGTTCAGGCTGGACGGTGCCTCTACTGGGAAATGGATGTCACCTATTGCATCAAACCCATCTGATATATCATTTGCGAGTTTTGTTAGAGTACGCCTTGCATCGTGCTCGAACACAGGTTTGAACAGTGGCGTCTGAAAGTATCGCTTTTCTCGCGAATCGTAAGACAGGTTATCCGGTGCAAGCTCTTTGTAAATGCTAAAATCGCGTGAGCCTGCCGACAAACCGACCTGAAAACGATTAATTAAATCCTGACGGTAAATCGCACCTTTGAACAACAGGCAAAAGTCGATATAGGCAAGGCGTTGTTTTTGAGCAAAGCTGATAGAGTCGAGCATCGTCCCTGTATACGTTTCTATACTTTAGCCCAGTGTGGTTTATTTTGAGACGGTTGTAAAGTATATGCGCGCCTAACTGCTCATAAATCGGCGCTTAAACTCCTTCTTCCTTGCTTCAGGTTCGCCTTCTATTAATCCTGTGCACTTGTGAGCAGCATGCGCATCCCACCCAAACGGCCAGCGTTTAAATAGGTGTTGATTACAGGCAGGACAAGTGCGTTGATGTGCAGTATTAGAAACAGTCTGCTTTGTCTTCCTTATGGGTTTGGGCTTTGTCTGTAGATTGACAGCTGCACTGCTTATTGGCTTAACGTTTGGTAACCAGATAGCATCGCCCTTATCTGGGTCACCAAAACAGATGCGCTCCTGTTCAGACAAGCTTGCTACCCATGCGGCACTGTAGGCATCAACTCTATCGTGCATCGGTCCAAGGCACATGTTGTCTGTTTGCAACCAATCGTCGCCAGTTTTAGGCCAACCGGTGTATTGGGACATAGCAGACAGCTGTAACTCAGCCTGATTCCCTTTACTTTTATGGATATCAGCGACACCTAACTGTTTGACTGTCGCGTGTGGATAGACTTCTATGCACTCGGCAACTTTATTCAGTCGCTCGTTCAAGGCGAAACCTAACAGCATAAAGATTTGGTGGGCATGTGGCAGGTTTTGTATTGGCTTGTCCGCATGTAGGTGTTCAATTCCCCTTGCCTTAATGACTTCGAAATCGTAAGCAGACGGCGTGGCGTAACAACTTATACCTGCTTTGTCGAGGGCCTGCTCTGCAAGTCTACGTTTGAGATTAGTACCTCTGGGCCGAAGCGGAGAATCAATGCCTATGCGAACAGGATTTAAATGGAAAGCATCGCATACTGTTTCTACATAATTCGCGACATCGTTTGCAAATGCCTGATTCACCTCGTCATGCAATGTCAGTGCGTTACCCAGTCCTCTAGGCGGTCTTATTTGATATTTGGCTAACGGAAACGGCAATAACCGCCCATATTCCTTACTGCAAATGACCAATGGCAAATACTTGTCTTTCGCACAAGCGACATCTATACCGATATACACATCCATGTTTACCTCTACTGTGGGAGCTAAAACTTAAGACTGTCACAATACTATACGAAAATGGAGAATACCCAATTAAGAGATTGCGTGAATTATTATTCTTTAATCTTTTAGTCGAGGTTAGCTTGATCGGATGAGGTAAGCTTTAGTACAGCTCTGTACATATCAATCACAGAGTAACTTGACCAATCTAAAGCATATAAACTTTCTGCTGGTATCTCCCAAATGAGTCGATATTTGACTCATACCACGAGTTTAACTTTCCATTAAAGGCTTGTTGAGGAGATACAAAGACTTTCGTTTTCATTACTCTCTCTTCCTCACACGTCTTTGGGGCCTTTAACTGAATTGGTTCACGAGTTTCAGAGTATTTTTCATCACGTTCATTAAGTTCTTTGTTAAAAATAGTATGCGGTAACTCTTCTGAAACTCGACTAGCAAACTCATGAAGTTTAGGGTGGGCCGGAGTTATAAAGTACCCTAATTCACTATCTGAGTATTGTGCTCTCAGCACTCGTCCAAGCACCTGTCTGAAATATAGTTCAGTTGTGACGAGCGAAAGATAACAACATACTCTTAAGCGAGGAATGTTCGTACCCTCACTAATCATACCTATTGATATAATCCATTTTTCAGTATTTGATTTGAATTCTTGAATAAGTTGATCGGGATGATTTTCTCTGTAAGTGACAAGTTTACTTGACTCATCAAACTCAGCCAGTACTGTTTGAATTTTCTTAGCATGCTCTATTGAGGCAGCAACAATGAGGCCTCCAGCATTGCTATTTGTTATTCGCTCATCGTTAAGGCGAGTAATTCCTTGCTTGAGTACTTGCCTCATAACATCGACATGACCAATGAGTTCAGAATAACTCAATAAACTTTGCTCAATAAATTCCGATATTGATTTATAGTGCTTTTTCTCATCGCCACTGAGCACTGTAATACGGTCATTATCTAAAAGCGTTATATGTGGAGTACGACAAACGCCATCCTTAATTGCTTGCTTGAGTCCATATCGGTAGTCCACGTGTATCCGGTTATTTTCTCCAGTATAACTAGCTAAGGCGATTGGCGTTGTATCACTCCTCCAGGGTGTGCCAGTCAATGCTAGAGTAAAGGTGGCTTTTCCTTGAATATGCTTGAGAATCTCTGCTCCCCACGCATTAGCATCTTCTAATTCACGGCCTGCACAATGGTGTATCTCGTCAAAAATCACAAAAACACGGTAGTTCTCGAATAACAACCAAAAATCGGGACCTAAAAATCTCATACTCTGGTAGGTGAGACTTGAACCTGTAGCTCCTAACCCTCCACAGAAACGTTTTTTAGTAAACGCCTCTAGCTCTACCCTAAAGTCATTCGCTACGGTTGTTGAGGGTGAGAAGCAGAGAACGAGGTCAACTTTATTTTCTTTAATAAGAATATTAGCTAGTGTGGACGCCATTACCGTTTTACCAGCACCGGGGGTAGCAAGACACAAAAAGTGAGTAAAGGGACTTCGGTATTTTGTTAGCGCTGCATTAATAGCTGCTTGCTGCCAAGCTCTAAGTATCATAGTGTGTTTGCTTGATAATCAGATAATAAACGCTCGAATGCTTTGACTTTCCCCAACATCATTTTTGCTTGTTCTCTTGAGTATTGGTAACGGGACTTAACATATTCCGCAAGTTCAGGAACTTCTTCTGCGAGTTCTGAATATGCTTCAGTTTCGCCTAAATTAGTTAGCATCTCTGTTTTGTAGCGTAGTATCTTCTCTTGAAGCTTAAGGGCTATAGGGTCTTTTTCATTATGTGACACTACCAAAGTTGGGATTTCGTCTTGCTTTTGGTCACTTGTTTCGCTTTCCACCAAGCGATAAACATTAGCTTTCCCACTTTCTGATTTACTAACTAAAGCAGTTCCCTCCTTTACAAAATTTTGCAAATGACGATAAGTAAATTGGGTAGCATTTTTTTTATCTGTAAACTCTCCTGAATGTATCGCTAAAAGTTTTTCAGTAACCTCCGATACTGTGAAAAACTTCAAATCAAGCGACAAGATAAAGCTATACAAATCAACACTATATAGTTTTTTTGGCATAACAAGGTCTTTTAGCACTATTCTTGATGTCTCTAATTTCGCGACATTGTACGTTGTCTCTATCATCGAGACAATGAAAACATCAGTCTACTCATCACATTACGACAAGCTTAGGTTGTGGTTAAAAACCAAGCGTGAGTCTCAATCTTTGTCATTAAGAGAAGTATCGGAAAAATGGGGAAGGCACCATTCTATTTTGGGAAAAATAGAGCAATCCAGACGAAAGATCGAGCTGATAGAATTTATAGAATTATGTCAAATTATCAATGCTGATCCGGAGGAAGGTCTCAAAATTTTGGTCACATCAGTGAAAAAAGAATGGCCGCCTAAATGACAGCCAATTTAATTATAAAACAGAGCCTCAATAGTTATTAAAAGCTTGAGGTTTTTTCAACGTTACACCGACAACTAGTTAGTAATCCTCTCATCGAATACATTGATGTTTCCATTCGTGAAAAATTCATATAGCTCACCGTCGTAAGCAAGCATTCTCATAAAATCTCCGCCTACATAATGGTATGGATTATTTAGAATATCACGCATTAGGGCTCTTCCGAATGGCGTTCGTTGCAGCCATAGGTGTCCTTTAACTAGGCGAAAGTCGCCATCAGTCCGATCGGCTTTATAAAGTATTGGTTTACCATCTTCACCTTTTTCATCAATACGATTAATTAAAAGTAAAGCGCTGTTGTTTTCTTTACTAACCCACTTCACTGGCAGCCCAGTTGCCTTAGAATCGATAACTACCTCTTCGGTCGACTCTTCTAGTTCACCAATGAAAAAAGAAATTCCCATTTCTTCAGGTTGATGATCAAACTGAGGCGTAACACTAGGCTTTTGGATTAAGTGGTATGCAGTATTAATAGAATTCTGTTCACACCCATGTAAACAGATAGCTGTATAACCGTACTGTTCCGCTGCAGCGTTAATTTTTTCTCTTAACGTGGTTGCATAAACGGTTTGCGCCTTCATGGCAGTATCAAGCTCAATCCCGTCTAAAATAGGTGGGAGATATACGCCTGAATCATTAGGAATACTGCCATCACCCGTTAACAGGCCTGCCAACATAACGGCACCGCCTACATGAGCTCCCATTGAACTTCCAACTTCACCGACAAAAGCGTCGGTGGCCATTGATGAGAGTGTTGAATACTCATTTTTTCCCCAAGGCACATCAATATCAGCATCCGCAATTAGCTTTGCAGCTTCGCGTCGAGCGTCAGGCTCTAATAGCTCTCTCGCGATCCAAGCTAACTTAGCGTTCTCTAGTTTACTCTCTAAAGTTACTGTTGTTTTGTCTGCAAATGCCGCACGCTTCATTGGGTCATCAGACATCGATGCACAAGCGCCTAATAGTAAAGAGCTTAGTGCGATCACCGAAAACATATTTTTCTTCATATAGCTTTTAATCCCTGTTAGCAATATTTAAAGACTTATCCATAACCTTGTCAGCTTGTTTAGTTCGGAAAAAATGAAATAGATTCATGACTAAACATACAGCTTGATCATAAAACTAATTTTGTATGGGCTCGCTGACGAGATTTAGGATTTTAAAGATGGTAGGCGGTACAAACCCATAACTTTTTGGAAGTTAATTTAAAAGTTCGCTTTAGACAATATGAGAATGAAGAAGAGATGATTAAAAATCATACGTGAGTTGAAAACTCTTCCAACTAAAAAAGCTTTCGACAAGATAAATCTGGGAAAGAAAAAAACAGTGAGATAGTACAGACGGAAAATATAAAGCACGAATAGTTTCTTTGTACTGACAGCCTGCTCATCGGAAAAATCGAAATTGAAATAAGCTTTAGATGAGAACTTAATCTCACTCATCCAGTTCGACTGAACATGAGCTAAATTCTCACCTTTTGATGTGTGTTAGGTCACTCTTTAGTGTAAAAAGTGTTAGGATGGTCACTTCATTCATCGTCGTGCAGATAAAACGTCGGGTTAAACGCCAGTCATCCTCACCCTCGACTTCGATATCTACGAGATACAGCATGCAATTCATGCTTACTTCAATAAAGGGAAAAGTGCGGTATCCGTCATCGCCAAAAATTTTATTTGTAACGTCTTCTACTTCTCACTCGGGTCTCGCTTTTAACATCTTAGTTTCCTTTTTTTGTTGTAAGTATCGATGATAGTAGCTTAAAACAGCGAAGTGGTCGGTGCTTTACTTTTTGGCAAAAAAGGATAGTAAAAGTAAAACCAACCAGTAATGGCGGTGGCTGCGTAAGAAGCGGACGGCTAAATTTATATAAAATTTATTAATTTTTGGTCTGTGATTGAAGTGTTTGTGTTTACATAGCGGTATGACGTGATGCGTTAAGTGGAGTAAATGATGAGCAACCGGGGCGTATTAAATGTCAAAGTTTTAAACAGTGGCCGAGAAGATATCGAAGAATTTATAGGCTTGTTGCTAAGCGAAATAATGATTGATAACTTTCCGTCTGAAGTTGTGATGTCTAAAGCCATGAAAGAAGCAACAGATTTCATGGAAGGGGATAGGGTCATGGCCGCCAAGTGGCTTGCTCGTCCATGTCGAGCGCTTGGAGATAGAACACCGCTGTCGGTACTATGCGAGTCGGACGGTTTAAATCATATAAAAGAGCTGCTTCAGAGACTGACTCACGGTGACTTTTTGTAACGATACTTTCAATAAGCTATACGATACTTCTAATAATTTCAACTCAGCTGCTGTTCAAAGTTCATCAGTAAAGTGTGAAGAAAACTGTTTCTTTTGTGAGAGTGACTGACCGCTTCAATGACTCGCCTCATATCATCAATGCTTCCCACAACGTGAACCTCTGCCTCAGCGCGAGTAATCGCTGTATACAACCAAGCGCGATCAACAATACGACCTTTACTTAAAGCAATGATCACTCTTGGAAACTGTGAACCTTGTGCTTTGTGCAGCGTTATTGCATAGCCCAGCTCCATGCCGTCAAGAACAGATTCTGTTATCTCAAGCGTATCTCCTGTATCCAATGTAACCTCACCATACTTACCATCCGATACTTGAACGCTGGTTAGCGTACCTAACGACCCGTTCTGGATTCCTTTGGCATAATGATTTTGAGTGAACAGAATGGCGTCATTCACTCTCATGTTTAGGAATAATCGCTCACCGTTTAACTCAAACTCAAGCCTTCTACCATTTGGGTTGACCGCTTCTTGGGTTAGTTTGTTGATTTCCGTAACAAGCGCTTTGGTCGGGGCCATGACGCGGCTGTTTTCAGGTGATTTCTGATAGAGTTCACAACAACGCTTGGCAATGTCAGCTTTGGGTGTTTCGTGAAAGTGAATGTTGCCCGTTGTTAAATTATCAGGAACACAACCATCATTTATCGTTTTTGAGTACTCCGGAATGCCTGTGGCGCCTTCCTGCCGCTTAACGATATCAAGCGTAGTGTTGGCAATAACACCTGAACTGACGATATCAGCAAGCACCTTTCCACAACCAATGGGCGGCAACTGATCAGGGTCACCTGCAAAGATAATCCGCACATCCGGGTGAATGTGATTAACGATGCGGTACATCGTTGGAAGGTCAATCATCGACGCCTCATCAATGACTAAAAGGTGAAGTGGGTATTCTTCGTCCGGCTCAATGTAATCTTGGTTGAGCATGCCTGCGATCGTTCGCGTTTTAAACCCAATTGATTCATGCAGCCGCATAGCGGCGCGGCCAGAGAGTGCGACCGCGTGTATTTCATAGCCGAGCTTCTTGTATGCCTTAAGTGCGGTCCTCAGTACTGTCGTCTTCCCGGTTCCTGCGCCGCCAGTGATGCACGACACGGCATGCTTTACACTGGTTGTTACTGCGAGTTGTTGCTTGTCTGTGAGTTTGTAGGGAAGCTCAGCCATCGCGTCGCTGATTGCAGCGAGTGAGTTTCCCCAGGTATCGCTTTGCGATACTTGGCTGAACAGGTGATAAAGTCTTTTAGCAACAACCTGCTCCATCAACCATTGAGCGGTTGGATGGTAGGTTTGTGTCTCTGGATTAAAAATATACTGCGCTTTGTTATGGCCTGCTTTGAACGCCTGCTCGACAAGCACCTCATCGTTCAGCAATTTAATCAGCCATGGCTTTATGGCTTGCGCGGTAGTGTACGTATGACCCTTATCGATTTCTTTGCGTATTGCCATCTCAAGGGCTGCGCTTAACCGCTTGTCATCATCCGGCGCAATCTCGAAGCGCGGGTTATTCACAACTTCGAAGCGTTTGTCTGCGACAAGCGCATCGACGTCTGCGAATGACATTCCAAAACCAATGAGAAGGTACGGGTTTTGTTGTATCGCATCCACCGTTTTAACGTCATGGTGTTTAAGCAACCGTTGCTGAATAGAAGCGGGGATGCCGCGCATGGTCATCCAATTGGCATAGCGCAACGCTTTGTACTTTTTGTACCCTTCGAATAAGGCACCTATAGAATCTTCGCTCAGAACGCCTCTGAGCGCTTCTCTTGACTCGGGAGTGTCGTTGCTTAGGGTTTGATGGAACCTCCTCCCTAGATGATTCCAGAGCGCTCTCGCTTTGCTTTCACCTATTCCTTTAAAGTCTTTTTCGTTTGCGATGAAGCGAATAATTTGTTCACCATCCTCGGGAAGTGAGCATTGAAGTGACTCTGGCGTGTCAAACAAATGCTGCTTCATAACATGATTTGTGCTTTCTACCGTCACATCATGAAACGTGCGTTTACCTTTGACTATCCAATGCTGACCGATGGCCGGGGTGACGGGTAGGTGCTCAGTATCAACTCTTACAGAAATGAAGTACTTTCCGCTGTTAATGCGATACGGGTCTTTCTGGATCGGCACGCCATTGAATATCGTTAATTTAGATGAAGAATACGAGACCTTTGTTACTCGCAACTGCTCTTCGACAATCATGAATGCTCCCTATCTCGGCATAAAGCCTGTCTCTGTAAGCACTTCCGATAGCTCCTGAAAACGCGCAAGTTTCTTTTTGAGTGCGTCGACTTGCGATTTCAGTTCGAGATTTTCCTTCTCAAGCAACGCAACACGGTTGCTGTCCATCGACCTTTGCTTCGCAGTATTATCATAAGCCTTTCCATGGGCCTCACTTGATTTGTCACTTGCTTGATTTGCAACCGGGGGCAGGAAACCTTTTTCACGGAGGTTATTTTCAAGGCTGGCGATGGCTTCTCGCAAAGCCGGGTTTTGAACTAACGCCGATTTCCCGCAACCGATGGCTTTAGCGAGCTCCCCGCGCTTCAGTTGCCCGCGATGAATGATCTGTTTAAAGTCATCACTACTCTGTGTCGCCACCCACGCATAAAAGGCATCAAGACTCTGTTTCGCTTTTTGTTGACCGCTAGCCATAATTTCTACATCAACCCCAGCTTTCTCTTGATATCGATTGGCGTTTCGTTAATAAACTTAGTCCACAGTTCATCAGCGGTTTGACTACTCATTGCTTTGCGCTCTTGCGCAACCTTTATGAGATCACTCTTCGTTTTGCTTTTAAGGTTAGAATCTAAACTTGCTATGCGCCGTACTTTATAGCGCTCAAGTTCTTTCTCTTTCTGCTGAATATATTCTTTGATTTTTCTCGCATACTTGAACTTTTTGTCGCTGAACAGAAAGGTGCGTGATTTACCGACTGAATCAGCAACCTCTGATTTTACTATTTGCGTGACTTTCGCAGGTTTTAATTCACTTTTCTTCGTCTGGCGCTTGATGAGTGCAACCTTATCTTCAAACATATTATTGATAACAGAGATAGTCAGCTTTGCGATAGGGTCGCTTTCAGACCATTTGGTTGGCAGAAGGTCTTCCGTCTCTTTCTCATCAATCTCAACCAAATTGAGCAAGTCGTCGATATTATCACTCACGTTATGACTCCTTTTGTTTTTGATTTTCGTAGACTGAAATAGCCGCCTCGTATTTCTTGATCGCAGCGTCGCAAGCATTGCGATATTCCACACTTTTCTTTGGTGACTTAAGTCTTCTAAATTGTCTGACGGCTCCCCTTATCGCTTTAATACTCTCACCCTTAAAGGCGACAGGTAGCGACTCATTAAATAACGCTGATAAATGATCTTGCGTCATAATGAGTATCCCGTGATAGTCATCGGAAGGCTCGAAATTGATGCAATTTAAACAAAAACTACTTTTTGCGTTATGGGGGTTCAACCGACCCTGTTCTGAGCATTTTGCAGAGCGCTCAGTTCCTCGTCTTGCAATGCAGGCTCCGATTGGGCTGAACTGATAACTTACAATCCGTTCGTCACATATGCGCTCAACAAGCTTTACTTGCTCCTCATGAGTCTTAACGTGAGTTATCTCAGCAGCGCGTCGAGCGAACAAGCCAATCCCACGCTTAGTTTCAGGATCATCTTTTAAAGCGGACAGTACAACGCTATTGAGGGCACTGTATTTTGCCATCCCAGAAACCGTCTCCATGGCCTTGCTTTGTAAATAAGCCATAAAGAAATTTCGGTTAATATGCTTAAAATTCGCCCGTATCATTGCACCAACGTCACCTTGATAGCGCAGGTAAACAGCTTCAGCCCAAACGTGCCTAAATGCATGGGGTGTGGGGTATGCGACATCTTTAAGAACAATGTTTCTGATCGTGGTTTTGATATCTCGATTGATGTCAAAATCACCCTCTTTTAGTTCACGTAGTACGTGCTGAGGGACGGTTGATTCTACACGCTTAATATCTTCTCCACTTGCAGAATCAGATAAGTACGACTCAACTAAACTGAAAAACTTATCTCTGGCCACACCATTCCCAAAAATGTTTACTAATTCTGCTTCACGCCGGACTTTATCTCGAACTCGAATAACGTTCTCTTTGACACTTGTAATGTCTTCGTCAGCGTTTTTGAAAAGTACGTAATTTTGACAAAAATCATTCCATGGCTTGCTAACCACTAATTTTATAATATGGGTTATTTTCGGGGCACCTTCGCTGTTAGGGGCTGACGACTCTGTAGAAACGAAAATCTGGCTATCAGCAGCAGCAGAGGTGAGAGCAGATATTTGTTTCAATAGCAAAAAACACGACAGCGTTATTTCGCGTTTAACCGGGGTTGCACCACCCGTCTTTGGAACTTTCCATTTCAAATAAAAGCGAAAAGCAGAATAATAGTTATCCACCGGATCCGCGTTTTGCTCAATATCCAAAGAAGATAACGAAAAACCATACTCACTTGCTCGCCAGCCAGTGAGTGCGATGAAGCAAAGCATCGCCACGTAAGCGAAGAAATGCACTCCATAGGACGCCCCACCATAACCTAAGCCTAATGACTCGCCGTCAACATCATTGGAGTGGCGGCCTATTGTGTTTTTGATAAGCTCAAACAGCTCTTCTTGCTTTTCGGGTAAGGGGGTAATGTTTTCTTCCACGACACCCGTAACCAAATCAAGAAAATCATTGAGTGTATCAGGTAACTGCGATGGTCTATCGCTCAATGTTGCAATGTACTCATCCCATATCGCCTTCCTTGTTTTAGGTGGGTTGGGTATTAATTCATAATTAATGATAGTGCGGACAAATTCTAATGAATCAAATCGTTCTTCTAACCCGACCTGTCGCACAATTTTACTGAGTAATTTTGGCGAAACTTTGATCCATCGCGCCAATTCTTCTTGATAAAACTTACGAAACCAATATTCAGTTAACCTTGAGATCTGCTGCTCTTTTTTATTACCTGTCCTTCGATAAGAGTCATCATTCATGATGGCGTGAAAGTAGTTCTTAAGACCCTGTTCTGTTAATTTAAGCTGCTCGGCATGGCGCGTATTATCAAACACCAAGTCGATAGTTTTTCTGAGCGCAGATGCGATAGCGATGTTTTCTTCCAGTAAGTTTTGGCAGTGGTCAATGTAATGTTTCCCAACTTCAAGTCCAAGGAAGTTAAAGCTACCACCCTTTAAATACTCATCCTTCGACATGCCAGTAGACTCAGAGACACATCGAAACAACGCTTTCTTGACTTGATCTTCAGTGACGCGACCAACGACGGCATTGATCCGATACAGCCTAAGAACTTCTTTCATGCTTGAGAAGCTGCATGCCCCAAATGTCCTTTGATAACTACCTATACTAAACCTTCGCTCGACGCCCTTTTCACCGACATCATGGACAAGTGAAAACTCAAAATATCTTTTCAAATGCTCTTTGGACTCAACCGCTTTTAACCCCTCTTGCTTAAGAAAGAAGAACAAACGAAGGATCAAAGCGAATATGGATTTGAAGGTTGATGCGCTCGATCTATTGTAGGCGCCATTAATAAACAAAAGCTTAGCGAGTCCTGAAGGCTTCAAGTGAAAAGGGCCCCCTGAAAAATCCGCCTTTACCTCATCAGTAAAACGGTAATTAGGTTTATCAAAAAGAGAGAAGTCCAATAAAAATGAACCTTCTCTCGCTGTGTTTTTGAATACCCAAACGTCGTCTGTAAAAGTGCCGCTTACATACTCAGCAAGCGATTTTAGTCGCAGGCTCTGTATATCTAAGAATTCATCATGGGTGGACAGTGCGTGGCTTGCTTGCATGGTAACCTCAGTAGTAAGAAGATAGGCTCGAGGGGAGTGTGTGTTTGAATTTTTGATAAAGCGCTTCACCTTTTGATAGGCTCTCAACTGAGAAAACATTTGAATCAAACAACATCTCTATAAACTCAGCCTGAGGGAGGGCGGTTTTCATAAAGAACACAGGGGACACTTGTGATATTTTTTTCCAGTGCTCCTCAAGCTCAGCAAGGAAATGCTTCATCCTTACCACTGTCTCAGGTGAATCGAGAATAAGAATCGTATCTGGAAGTTCGTGGTTAACAACCTCGGATGTATCCCCTTCATAAACACCAAGTTCGTTCACCCATCCATCACTGCGCTCAGTGATCACTTTGAACGAATTCGTTAGATCATCCCTTTTTGTTTCAACTTCATTGATTGCATCCATGTATGAGGATTTAAAGTTTTCAGCTTGCTTCTTACTGTCTCGAAAGACATTGCTAGCTAAATCCTGAAACACCGCCCTTGTAATTCGGCCATTGAGGTTAGCCCACTCTTCATTGGTCTCAACCAGGTAGCTTGCTTCATGGGTTTCGTTAGTGTGCGATTCATAGTTAATAATATCTCTTAAGTCATAACTTAATGATCTTGAATAAACCGCGCTGGTTTTAATCGTATTTAAACCAAAAATACTCTGCACACGTGATTTTACGCTTGTGAGTGAAGCTAAAAAAAGAGGGGGAAACATATGTACGGCACCATTATACTTATGTTTCGCTTTAATATGATCATCCAAGGACTGCGCCGATAATAGGCAGACTAATTTTCGAGCTGCGGAATTGAGATTTGCAAGTGCGTGCTCTTCGACGTTGAAAATGAGCGCATTATCCCCTTCGTATTGCGTGATGTTGTCAACATGATTAATCAAGGCACGACCCAATGGTGATTTAGCATCAACGGGCGCAGTGGTATAGGTGCGTCCGGCGCGGGTCTTATAATAGGTGACCTGCACATTAACTTTTCTGTTGTCATTTCTTTCGAGATAACCGAAATTTTGAGGGGTTAATGATTCTACCCCCTGTCTCGGAATTGCTAGGTAAGCGAGACACCAACCTGCCAGGATGCGTTCAAAGTCCGAAACAGGCAATACAGGGTTGCTGTCTGCTTGCGCTATAATGTCGCGAAGAAAAGCTAGGGAAAACCCTGTTTTCCGTGATGCTTCATGTCGCATATCCTTGATGCTCACGCGGTGCGCATCGCATTCGTTTAAAACGTATGAGAAAACCCTGTCTATGCTCGAACTCTTAACTAAACTACATACAATTACATTCACGCCGAAACGTAATGTCTCGGTTTCTTCGACTCCTTGCAACTTACTCCTGATTAGTGCTAGGAAAGTGTAGTAGCAATGTTGAGCATATCGCTTATATTCACCGTATTCTAAAGCGTTGCCCGCACTGCTCTCCATTTCCCTTTTAGGGATAAGAGCAGGTATATCATCAACCGTTATACCGCTCTGTTTAAAAAAGTCGTACAGCGCTAACTTGGACTCTTGCAAAGATAAGAGCGCTTCTTCCGCAGTAATACGAAATGAAAGCATGAGCTTCTGAGGCGACCCGAGCCGGCTGTAGATGTCATGTCCAGCCTCAACCCGAAGCCACGTTTTACTGCTAAACCAAAAATTCAAATTGTTCGGCTTTTTCCCATCTAATCGTGCCGCTTTGGTTTTAGTTAACGCATGGAGGTAGGCTACTTCTGATTGAGGGAGGTAATTGTAGAAATCATCGAAATCCAGCACGTCTGATAATAACCTAGTTAGGTATGGAACACCTGCACCCGCCGTTGTAATGACGTTGTATTCCTCTACGTGAAACGCTTCGAACTCCTTAATGACATTATTGGTTCTACGTGTACTGGATGATACTGAATCCATGCTTTCGATAAATAACCAAAAGCGCCTAGCTAAGTAGAAATTTACACTTTTGCTTTCACCATAATTATCCGTTTGAAAATAAAGGTAATGTGCTGCCTGAAGCGCACTAAAAAGAAGCCGCTTGTACTCGCATTTGGTATCGCCCAACTCGAATACAGTAGTATTGGTTTTGGTTGTGTATTCGAATCTTTTTCTTTTCGGATCGAATGGAAGCGGTTTAATTTTTCGCATCGCCCTATGGAGAGCGAGTGCTTTCTGAGCGTCCGCTTCCTCAGCAGCCTCAGCAACTTCAATGGCAATACGACTGTCTTGGTTTTGGTTTACACTCATGCGCATTCCTCATCGTTCAATAGCTGCTGTCTAATATCGCAAGATTGCACATACCCTCGTGTCACCGTAGAAACGCCTTGGCCTGTTTTGCTGTGCCCCATTCGCTCTGAAACCACATCCCACACATTTAAGTTTATATCTGTCATTTTGTTGATACTGGCAGGCTTACCGCCCAACTCAGTGAATGTGTCGTACCATAAATCCGTACCAAAACTGTGACGTAAAATATGATAGCGATGCTCTGGATGAATTTTTTGTATGTCGCCTTCAACAAGCCCGTCAGCCTGTAGTTGCAAAACTTTCTCTTTCACATAACGAAAAACAGCAGTACCTTTGCTTTTGCTAATTGCTTCCCCAAATGCGTTATGTGATTCGTTTAGGAATAGGCACTCTTCTTTTGATTCAGGTCTGTTGTGGTCGTAATAACGCTTCATCTTTGCGAGTAGCGAACGATGGATCTTGAGGACCCTCGACACACCATAAGACTCCGCCCCTTTTACAAAGGCAAAACTCAGATAATAATCAAAAGACTCTTTACCTGGTTCTGCTTCCATATCACCGAATAATGATAGAAGTCCGGGGTAGACAGTTCTATTAATTGTTTGGTCACTTAGCCTTAGGCCGAGGTTTTCACTGCTACGTAAGCCAAGCTCAGCGCCAGTCCTTAGAAGGATCTCGTCACGCAACGAATCCGCTTGCTTATACAGTAGGTTTCGGAGTTTCGGGGTAAGGTATTTGGGACAGGTACTGATCTTCGCATTTTGTTTGGCAGCTATCCGCAAACGGGGCCTTATAAAGATGCGAGGCGCCTTCTCGATGAACCCGTAGTGTTGAAGAAAGTTATAATAATAGGTCAGCGCGACCTTACTATCGTTTACCGTTGTGTAGCCTTTCGACTCTTCCCATACTAAGTAATCATTGATGTAGTAGTTTAATAGTTCGTTTGCACGATGGTGAAACTTTAGTGTGTCTGGTTCATCCGCCGCGTATTCAAGAAAGCGGCACAACGCATTTTCATGAGACTTGGCACGGTCTTCTGTTATTTCACCAAAAATAGGTTCCGCATCAAAAAAATCCTTGATGACCACCCCAACTCTCCTGATTTCTCGACAGAATAAAGTTGGCAGTGGCAACAGTACATGGCCCGGCCCAAATATAATTTTATGCCCATGCTTTTCAGAGTTTAAAGCCAAAAAAACCGACATCGATCCAACTACCCTTTTATGCTCTTACATTGTTAGATGAGGGCAGCTCGATAAAGTTTCAATTTTTTATCTAAATTTAACTAACGATTTATTCAATGAGTTTGGGGTGTGGTTTCAATATTTTACTAAAAGATACCTCTAACAAATTGTCTTTGCTGCTAATTTTAGCGTATCGCATAAGCCCTAGTTTGTGCGCAATAAGCGGGTGGGTAATTTCGTGAACGGCCATGTAAGACTCCTTGTAATCGATTTAGCTATATTTTAACCCAGAAGTATTTTAGTTAAAGCGATTAGTCGTAAAAATATGTTTATTCAATGCTTTAAAACGCCACATCAACGCTAGACAGAGTGGATAAATGCTATAACCTAGTGCGTAGGCTATAGCCACAGTTCGTGGCGCAATTCACGATCATGAATGTATAGCGCTCGCTATGAATTGTCGTAGTTACGCGCTAATGAGATCGATTGAGAAAGTTTCAGGAAGTTCAATTTTCTCATAACAGCCGAATCAAACTTACTATTCAAACCATGTTTATCTATGTCAAAAGGAATTGTTTATGCATTCTTACGCTAAACGTTTTCGCTATTTTGCTGTAATGGCACTGAGTTTCTGTGCCCATAATGCCTTTGCACAATGGGAGCAAATCACTCCTGAAAATGAGGTGGTGGTATCAGTACCTGGCGGCGGTGAAAAAACCGTGTACCCATCATGTTCTCTTCCCGCTTTACCGGGACCAGAGGGGTTAGCACCCAACCCATTCTCGTTTTATTTCGAACAAGGAGAAAGTGATAACCTACTTATCTACTTCAATGGTGGCGGCGCCTGCTGGGACAGTGCCACTTGCTTAGCGTCAATGCAGCTTGAGTTTGACGACAACCCGATGTCGCGAGCCGCATATAACCCATCAGCCGTAATCGAAAATACGCCATTTATTTCAGGCGGAATATTTGAAGATACACAAGAGAACCCTTTTCAAACTTGGTCAAAAGTTTTCATTCCCTACTGTACTGGCGACCTACACTTAGGCTCAAAAGACACGCAGTACGTTGACGAGCTTGGTATCGTTACAGGTCTACCTGGTGCCGAAGTTACTTTAAAGCACCGTGGTCACGACAACGCGCTAGTTGTTATGCAGTGGATTAAAGAAAAACTGAACAACGATGATTTATCACCCAACAAAGTTCTACTCAGTGGAAGCAGTGCGGGCGGTTATGGTGCAACGTTCAACTTCCCCTACTTCCAATCGCTGTTTGGTCGCACAAAGGTTGCCCTCTTCGCTGATGCGTCGCTTGGTGTTATATCCCGAGGCTTTACGCAAACAGTCCTAAACTATCAAGGGCCATGGGGGATAGAAGATACACTACCACGTAATTTCCAATCACTGATTGGCAATTTTAACCATCTAACGCTCAATAAGCAGGTGATGCTGCGATTAGCTTATCAGTACCCTTGGAACCGTTTTGCGCAATATTCAACAGGAACCGACATTGTTCAAATTCAGTTTTCTAAAATCTCTGATCAGGTCTCTAGAGGTAATTTAGACCCAACGACATGGGGTGTAACAGAATCTGATTTAGGCTACATACTTGGCTGGCAGCTTCAGGCTAATGCGTCACTTCATGCGCTGTCAGCTTTCACTTGGAATTATCAATTTTACCTTGGTGAAGGCACCTGCCACATGGTGCTAAACGATTTTTGTGAAGATAATGCCTTCCCAGTATCCTCACCTAGCCCATTTTATCATGAGCAGAGTGCGCGGGGTATTTCCTTTAACGAATGGCTACACACGTTTGCTACGTCACGCCGCTTTAGAGAAAATAGCGCGGCATACTATCACTAGGATACGTAGTGCGAACTTGTAATAAAAAGTAATCAATAACATGGCAAGTCCAACCCGGAAGTGGTTGGATTAGCCATATTTTTACCTGCGGTAACACGCCGCGATTACGAACATTTTAAGTCTCGCTGAGTGGGTAATAATCTATAAGGACTGGTATTAAAACTAGGATTTGTCGTTCCTTGCTGTGCATTTATGCAGCAACAAATTAACACGCCCTACTACCCTACTTGTAAAGTAGCACCATC
>CETC01017263.1_pt1 | contig 18037 bp, 18 predicted proteins | sample 326911 | NCBI WGS metagenome assembly CETC01 (sample SAMEA2622694, study PRJEB7988) | marine metagenome | isolation source: saline water (ENVO:00002010), including | reverse complement strand
ATCAACACAATTGCATCTGACGTGCTGTATGTGTGCGGATCACCACCACCAATCCCTAATCCAACATCTCCAGAGGATTCTGAAAAAGTAAGATTTGCTTCACCATTAAGCGTACCGCTGCCCGTTGCAGTTGCTATGCGATTGTCAGCGTCGTTAGCCAACAATGTTGTGCCACCGATTGTTAAAGCATCAGTTTCAAGTGTGCCGTCGATGTCTACATCGCCGCTGAAGTCGCCTGTGGCGGCGTCAAGTTCTCCTGAAAGTGTGAGATTAGCAAACCCCGTGGCGTTATTAGAGTCGTCTATCGTGACGCCGCTGTTTTGCGCTGTTTTGCCGCCTGTGCCGTTGTATCGCACAATAGCATTATCAGTGCTACTGGCAGGACCGCTGAAGTCGCCGCTACTAGCTGCCGCAGCCCAACTAATATCTGTGCCGTCAGACGTAAGGACCGTATTAGCCCCACCTTTTGTTAAAACAGCAGTAGCACCACTAGCGTTGCCGTAAAGAATAGAACCACGACTAAGAGCATCTAAAAGGTTAATTTCTGCTGCAGTAGAAGATACGGCAGTAGACCCCAATGTCAGTTGTCCATCAGGAACAATAAGACCTGCACTGCCATTAAGAATCAAGTCGTCTGCTGAAGTATCCCATGTCATATTTGCAGATGCAGTGTCACCGTATAGTATTACATCGTGACCTGCATCATTAGCACCCACTGTGACTGTGTTAGTAAACGTCTTAGCTCCAGTAAAAGTTTGAGTACCAGTAAGGTGTGCTGTGTCAGAATCAAGATATGCAGAAGCAATTGCGGTTCCCTGCCATGTCCCTGTTCCTATAGTTCCAACAGTGGTTATAGAAGAACTTCCTGCTATGGGAGAATACAATGAACCCAAAGCTGTTCCATCTAAAGTAATTGCGTCTGCTTCTAATGTTCCATCAATATCTGCATCGCCTGAAATGTCAAGCGTTGCCGCATCTAATTCGCCTGTTAAAGTAATGTTTCTAAAAGAACCAATGTCTTTACTCGCATCTACTACAACACCTTTGCTAGCCGCTACTGTGCCAGCAGTAACACCGTCTAATACGTTAAGTTCAGCGGCTGTAGCAGTTAAAGCTGTAGACCCTAAAGTTAACGATCCATCTGCTATGGTAACAGTAGAATCAAACTTGGCAACACCATCATCAACCCATAAAGCATAATTGCTTCCACCTTCTGTTGGCGCATTTTTTATGTAAAGAGTTGCCGCATTAGTTACGGTTCCCGTTGCTGTAATATTAGGTTCTTCAATAGCAACGCTAGCAACCAGAGCAGTAGTTCCAGAAGGAATTGTTTGCGCCCCACCTGCGGCTACATGTAAGGCGTAGGTGTCGTTGGTTGCAGTATGAGAAGCAGCAGGAGGACTTATTGTAACAAACTTATCATCTGCTCCAGCAGCACCAAAAGCAAAAGTGTCTAATCCAGCATCTGCAACAAATCCATTTGCAATATTATTTGTTTCTATACGAAAGTCTATATCAGCAGATCCATCGTTAAACACAACTCTACCTGCTCCATCTGCTGGAGTTCCTGCTACCATAAACTCAGCAACAGACCCTGCAATTAAAGCTTTGAGTTTTATTTCTGAATCTTCATCTCCATTATCGGTGTCGGTCATAATTACTTCTAATTCACCGATTGTTGCTACGTTTCCCTCATCGTCATCTGCATTAAATAAAAGCTCTACTCCATCTCCATCAGTTGCAGTTCCAGAAGCAGGGTCAATAGAAAAAACAGCAGCAGTTCGCACTCCCCCTGCAGCAGCAGATGTATTTTCAAAGGTTTTTAAGCCCGTTATTGTTTGAGCTTGTCCCATAACTACTATACCATCAGAGTTGGTATAGTCTACGTTGTTTTCATCAATATTATTGCCTTCTACGAAAGTGCGTAGATTGGTTATCCATCCATTAAGAGGTGCGGCAATAATGTCGCCGCCAGCAACTGGAAGCGTAGATGTTGTTGGAACAGTTACAGTAGCCATATGTATCCTTATGCTGCCGTGTTAGCGGTTGTATCGTCTACGGTATACCAAATTTGATAGCCAACCAAGCTTACAGTTGAAGATCCAGTTATTCTAAAACCAGCGGTTAACGCTGTCCTGTTGCATCCCCACATTTTTCTGTCATTGCCTCCACCGGGATAACGCAATGCAGTGTCGTATTGATGCCCTTCATCGTATTGTAAATCAGTTCCAAGCTCCATTAGTTTTGTTCTTGAACCACGTATGCCTTCATCTCGTATAAGTTGCAGCGTAATAGACTGCGGTCCATCCCCTACATCTCTATAAAACAAAACTACATTGTGTATAGTTTTTTCTACACCGGGAAATCCTAAATCATTAGGGGCAGTTTCTATTTCCCATTGAATAGCAGTGCCGTCATCGTCTGTGCCTGTATTTGATTTGTACATAAAACCACTACTGTGACCACCCAATAGATCATATTCTATTCCACTGTCAAAAAAATGACTAATATAATTTATTTTTGTTGTTTCGTGTTTGTCTATAGAAATATCCCCGTTCTCCCAATCCCATGATAAAATTAAATCATGCCCTGTAGTATTGCCAGTCGAAGACATTAACACACGAACTTGATGTTCTTTTTCTCTAATAGAAGAAACAGAATACTGAAGACGGTCCATATTAAACGTATCTTGAAAATCTATGTTTTTAGTAACAATAGAAAATTTTCCATCTGGAGTTACTACATACGCACCTTCTCTGGCAATGCCAAAAAGAAACTCAGGTCTTGCAACCATAGATGTTTTAGATACTGGATGAAACCCTTTTAAATTTCCTACTTCTTCATCTGGAACATATTCAATAAGCCCAGAATTGTATACTAATCTGCCGGGGTAAATTCCATCTGCTTTGGCTATCCACAATTTTCCCCAATTATCTATTCCTCCAATTATAGGCGCACTATTTTCTCCACCAATTTCATACCGATTATTTGATGGATAACGGGAAATGTCGCCTGTAAAATCTTTTGTGTTTACATCAGACCAAAGGATGCGCGTAAGTTTTTTGTTTGATGAAATTGTTGGCACCAAAACAACTAAAGCATTGCTATGTTCTACAAGCTGTTCTGCTGCAGTAAACAAAGTTGAGTCTGAAGCAAAAGTAAAAGCCGCAGCGTTTCCTGTGCCAGTATACTTAAAACAATTGTCTTTCCCGTTAGTGCCAACTATAGTGTCTTGAACAAAATCTAATGTAAAATACTCATTGTCATTTCCTGTCAAAGAAACGCTGCCTGTTATATCAGATCTAGTAGTTCCATCATCTGTATATATTTTGTCAGGAGTGCAAAACAATCTTTTTGTTCCATGTGTTGCAAAAGTGTTTTCCGTAAACCCCATTACTGGCTCAGATGATGGAATTATAGTCGTGTTGTATTTTTCGTATCCATTTCTAGACGTAGCTAAGTTCTTTTCTGAAAAGTTAATATTAGAAACAACAATACAATTTTCTGGAGAAAGCTCTGGATGCGGATAAACCAACCGATCTTTAAGTCCTCGCAATCTATAAATAGGACTTTTTTCTAAAGAAGTTTTACTAAGAGGTTGAGCCATTAAGTATTACTCGCATTAGGAATTTTTTCATGCGTACCGCGAGAAATATATCTGTTAGACACATTTTTAAATTGCCTTGAGCGCACTCCTTTGTGTTGCTTTCTTCCTAAATACGCTTCTTTTCTTAACAAATATTTTTGTCGCGCTGCTGCAGACGCAGACTCTTTGCCTTTTCCAGCCAACAAAATTGATTCTGGACCAAGCACTAATAAATCGTGATACTCTTCTGGTATTTCAGGCCAATCATCATCATTAATAAGCGGTGGTTTTTTAGCTAAACATCTTATAACATACGTCATTGCCGTATCGGGAATGTAATCAAACTCCCACCATTGATAAGAAGGCGACTTGCCATAGTAAGGTGGAATTACGGCTAACGTATTGTCAGATACATCTTTAACTGTTACGTATCCAGAGAACTCAGCACTACTAGCATTAGAAAGAACAAGTCTTCGTATGCCTATACCATTAGACCCTGCATCAAAACTGTTAGAAGACTCAACTTCAGTTGTTCCATTTATTTCAATTGACTCTCTGGTATCTACGCCAGAAGACATCCCGTTAACAATAATATTAAAATTACCACCAGAAACATCAGAGGTGGACGATGAAACTACTGATATTTTTCCCGTTGTCACTGGTTGTTTTTGCACTCCATACTCACCAAACCAATACGCAGTAAGTGGAGTACCTGACTCTGAAAGGCCAGCGCGATTACGGTCAAATTCGTGTGGTCCCCTTAAAGGAATAGACCTATCGTTTGTGTCGTCTTCAATATTTAACAATTGAGATACATATATAGGCATTCCATACTTAGAAATACCAGAAACAGTGGTAAGAGTAAACTCTCGCCTTTCTAAATCACTGTCTCCTTCTGCGAGAATTTCTTTGTATGTAAAATTAATTTCGCGCTTTGCCATCATTTGAAAATCATCGCCATCTTCTTCAGAAGCGATTAAATTCAAATGAGTATATAAGTCTTTAAATGTAGGCATTCGGCAATTACTTTTTCTTAGATTTAATGCTGCCTTTAGAGTCTTTTGATTCTATTTCTTTAATAGCCTTTTCTTCTTGCGCTAACATTATTTTTTCTTCAGCTAATTCCGCTTCAGTCATTGGCTCTGGAATATCTGGAGCATCCATATCAATCCAAGCCTTCATTTGCTCTGGCGTATTGCTTTTTAACATTTCTTGCATAACAGACTGAGCATCTACCATGTTGCCATTGTTGATAGCAACTTTTGATGGATCATTTGAAACTACGCCTGTTTCATCTAAACGATTCATTAGCTTCCCAAAAAATTGCTCCATAGAACTGAACATTTCAGCTTGTTCCATGTTCTTTTGCCGCTCATACGTTTCTGCAAGCTTACGCCTTGCTTCTGGACCATTGGTTAATTTTACCCATCCAAGCCTGAAACACCACTCCGTGTAACGTGGAAGTTGAAGCTCCATTGTTTCTTCTAGCATTTCTGCTTCTTCTTCTTTAATAACCCTGCCATTAGCCATGTCAATAGCAACAGTAGACTCAGCGGTTCCAACAAAGTGCATAATTAATCCATCGTCTTCAGAAACGCCAACAACATCATCATCTAACAAACGCTCTTCCATTCCTAATATAGCTACTTTAGGATGAGCAACTACAGTAGTTTCCCACTCTTTATGGGAAGTATCAGACAAGTCTGGAGACTGTGCTTCATATTTACGATAAACTATTTTTGACTTATCTGACTTTGACAAAGGGAGGACAACGCCATCGTCCAAGCTTGAACGACCAGCGCGAACATCTTCCTCTATTTTTTTGGTCAACGTATTGTCAATGCTAACAATGGGCTTAGATGAGGGACTCAGCATGATACGCTCCTTTAATTTCCGCTAATGGTTATTTGGCAATCTGCACTGGAAGATGCAATTGCACCTTCTGCTTTGTTGCCCATTCTACATGCTAAACTTAATCCAGAAAAATGGAATGATGTTCCTTCTACGCTAACGTCAATTTTGCTTTCCCATACAATAGCCGTTCCATCTTTTACGGTTATTATAGAGTCAGTATCTACATGTCCAGACACAGCAGTAACAACGTAAAACCTGTTTTCTTCTGCTGCTTTAGTTGCAGTAGCACCTGAATCTGTACCTGATTTTGTCACGCTCCAAAATGAATCCATCATAATCTCCGTTAAAATACTGCAATTATAAAAAGAGGTGGACCAATAAGACCCTCAAGGAAAGAGTTAAGCCCAAACTTATCAGCCCACCCCAACTTTATGCTGCCACATTAAAATCATCTAAAATACGTTGCATCCGTTTGTGATACGTATGGCCTGATCTAACTTTTTCATGCCCAGATTGAGCTATCTTTTCTCGCTCTATAGGATTATCCAAATAATATTGGCTCTTGTTAACAAGATCCTCTTTGGTTTCGTATCCTATAAAATGAGTTCCATCTTCAAATCCAAGATCGTCAATGCCTTCTACGTTTGTATTAGTAAGAAGACAAGTTCCAGTAGACAAGATTTCAAAAAATCGCATGTTTAAATCATTGCGAATGCTAATATTAAAACCTAATCTTCCTCTAATAATTCGCACTGCCATGTCTTCAAAAAAACACTGCCACGCTAACCAAGAATTTGGAAAGTGCTTAAAAGCATAGTCTAACCAATCAATTCTATTATTAGATTCGTTAGTGCCATCTCCTTCATTAAGAAAACCAACAAACGACAAGTCGTATTGTTTGTCTAAGCCTTTTCCCCAAGTATGATTGTCTTTGTTTTTGTGCGCCATCATTTCAGAAAGATTAGGATGTGCCATTGGATTGCAAGCTAATGGCAACCAATAAACATTTTTAATCCCATCTTTTTTCATTTTTACTACGCCTTCTTTTTGAGCGCAGTAAACTTTATCAAATTGCCGCGCTTTCCACAGCCTGTAATCATACCCCAAATGAGTGTCTATTGCCCAATATGCAGAAGGACCGGGACATTCCCAAGTTAAATCATCTCTGCCGTCATCTACATAAATATACAACTCTTTTTCAGGAAGCTTACCTTCAGGTCGCCACCTGTCTACTTTATTACCCCAATTTAATTGATGTTTGACTGAATTAAAAGCTAAAGTAGCAGTGCCGTTATTGCGAATGTCGCTATTATAAACAAAAGAAATTCTTGAGTCGCTCACGACAACACCTCTTTTGTTTTTAATGTTCGACATTTAAGTGCAATGGTTCCGTGTATGTTTTCAATTAATTCTTCTACCCAAAAATCTTGCGACTCCAACAAGGCTCTGGCTGAATCTGGCGTATAAGCATGGACATGAGTGTAGTCTATAAGCATTGTAGGCAAATACTCATGGTTTGGCATGGTTAACAACAGCGTTCCAGAGGGACGCAATACTCGTTTCCACTCTGTTAGAGCTTTATATGGATCAACTAAATGCTCTAAAAGATGCGGTGCCATTATGTAGTCAATACTATTGTTTTGAACAGGCAAATCGGAAGCATCGGCAGTAGTGTTTGGGTCTGCTTCTTCGTATTTGCGTCCTCCAGCCCCCCTCTCGCCAGTTTTAGCGCAATCAATACCTATAGCCTCGTACGCACCTCCTTTATGACCACAGCCCAAATTAAGCCCTTTCTTGCCTTCAAGAGACTCAAGATGACTATCTAACCATTCTTCTTCCTGTAGTCCGCTGTCAATACGCTTAGTGCCAGATCCATAAGGTTGCCATCCCATCTGGAAACACCGATACCATTTTTTAACACCATGCTTGCGTATAATGGCATTGTTGGTGGCTTCTTGATGTTGTTTTGAATCCCAATAGTTTTTATGAACTCTTTGTCCTGTTTGTTGTCCTATGTGATGCAAGTAAGCAGACCTGTCTGCAATTAAAACAAAACCTTCCTCTTGCATTCTAATGGACGAATCTAAATCATCGCCACCCGGCAACGATTCATCTAAGCCACCAATTTTTTTAAGCAATTCTGTGCGAACAACCATACAAAAACCAATAAGTAAACTTGTTTCTAATTCAACTGGAAGGTTAATATTAAACAAGTTTTGGTTGCCAGAAACAAAATTTGAACATGGACCAACTGCTCCTACCTCTGGCCTATTGAAATGACGAATTAATGTGCGCCAAAACTCATTAGACTTTGGTGGAAACACAACGTCATCATTCATCATGCAAAAATAAGGCGTGTTGGTTTTGAATAGGCCAATATTAATTGCGCCCATCCACTTCATATTGCTTCCCGGCTGAATAACTTCAATGTTGTCTACTTCAATAGATTTTACTAAAGAGCAAATATTGTCTTGCGACTCTATGCTTGGATCATTGTTAATGATCATTATGCTAAGTGGGTATTCTGTATTTGCCACAAGAGAATAAAGACACCATTGCAACTGCTGGTAATTTTGATACGTAGGAATACAGACTGTAAGAAGTGGGCTAGTCATGCGATTGCCTCCTTCTTTAGTCCATTATCTATTAAGTTTTCAAATACGTGAGGATTTAACTCTTTAAATGCCTCGTAGTATTCTTCGCTAATCCAGTCTTCTCCCCATTTTTTGTGGCGAGTTTTTGTTGAAGTATCAACGTATCGTTGAATGCCATATTGATGGCACTTAGTGCAAAAGAAAAAGTCTTCTCCTGCTCCAGTTGATTCAAACCAAGGCTGTGGCATTTGGCGAAATACATTCATATCGCACATAAAAACGCCAGTGCCAAATGCTAACGAACCTTCTACGTCAGCATTAGTAATTAGTTTGTCTTTTGGATAGTCTAAGACAAACTCACTGCTCATCATTGGTTTCCCAGACGTAGAATCTACAGATTCTTTGATCGTCATTATTACAGGATTGTATGGTTCTCTAGCCGTAAATGCTAATGCCGCTACTACAGGAACTTGGTGTCGCCACAATCTAAGAAACAAGCTGTGATCAAACATCATATCGTCATCCCACATTAAGCAGTAGTCAGCGTTCCATGCTAATGACGATTCAATAATCATTTCTCTCGCTTTTCCCGGCAACGAACAACGAGTGTAATCTAAAAGTCCAAGCTCTAAAATTCCAAGATTGTCCAAATCTTCTTTGGTTGGCTCTGCGCCCAACTCTTCTGGACTATCAGGCGACAGCTTGGGCAAATCGTAGGTTAGCATTTGTTCACCTACGGCATTGTACATAATCGTTCTTTGCCGCAATTCGCCCAAGTAAGTCATAAAGTCCATAAATCGTGCAAAGCAAGCTGTGTCTGGGCCGTTATACCAAGGCATACCTATAACTAGTCTCATTTTATCCACCCCATTTTCATTTTAAAAAACTCCCACAGGGTGGCATTCATAGCCATAGTATGCTTGTGTCCAACGTGTTTTTGTTTCACCTCAGAAGGTGAATCGCTCCAGAACAACGCATTGCACTGGCAACGATACAACCTTCTGGATGAAACAATTGGATCGTGGGGCTTAAACCACGATTTAAATTTACTAAACATAAAATCTCCTTGAGGGTTTTACTTGGACTTATTTACAGCGCACGTAGAAAAACGTGGTCCGCATAGTTAATGCCACCCAAAGAGTGCAGGGTAGCAGTAACCGTGTCTAATGCTACAACTGGACCAAGTAGTCCTTGTGTTGCGCCTGTCGAGCCAAGACCCACAGACGCGCCTTGATTGCCCGGACCCAAAGGATGGCCGGGAATAACCGTTACCGAACCAACGATGCGGTAAATAAGAGCCGATTCATGGTATCCATAAACCTGAACTGCACCTACATCATTGTTTGGAATATCTTCATACGACAAACCAATAAAACTGCCTTCGCCATTCAAGCAAGAATTGCTTTCCTGTGCAGCTTCGTTTGATCCAACCGAAGAAGTGTTCTTGTTGTTGGTCATCAGATACACTGGATAATGCGTAGTGATCGTCTTGCCATCAACATTTGTAATGTTCACCCAGACCTTTTCAGCGTCAGAGCGATTAACCTGTTGAATTTGCATTTTTAGCCTCTCCTAAAATGCTCCAAGGACATGTGCGGTAAAAGTATACGTTCCACTGTCAGCAGTAGTCGATACCCGAACACTTCCATTGGTCGAAGTGCCACCAGTTGATGTGTTTAGCACTACCTGTGGAGTAGCCGCATCTTCTGCTGGAGTGGAAATGCTGCAAGAGTATACATACCCTGTCTCTGGAACTAATACGATGTGACTATCGTCCTGTTCTCCCGTAAAAGAACCTGTTAAAACAACGTGTTCGCCTACAGGGGCAATAGTATCAATAGTCGTAGTTAGTGCTGCCATGACAACCTCCTACCTATTAAGAGATGCCAGCCAAAACACCAAGCTTGCGCCTGTTGTTGACTGCCAAATTGCCCTGAAACAATATTTGAGCAACAAGGGCATCTTGGTCGATGGGCTTCTGGAAGCCTTCATCAGTCATAGCAAAATTAGCTTTGCCATGAATGAACATCATAATATGGGCAGAGTTTAGCATATACATTGTGCCGCTAGTGCAATAGTCATCAAAGACAACTTCTGCACCCTTAAACTTCAATGTATCAATGCCAGCGTCAGCACCACCAGAAGGATTCTGTTCGTAACGTACGCGAGGCGAAATCAAGGCTTCCAAAGCTTCATGTACGGTCTGAGTTGTTACAATATAATCAGGCGTAGAAGAAACACCTTCTGAACCCTTAGAACAACTATTGTAAACAGTACGCATATTAGAAACTAAATTAGAAGCAGCAGCCCCCACGCTAGCCACTGAACGATTGCGCCACGAAGTGTTTGTAGCAGGATCAATCGAAGCATACGTGGTTGTAGCAGGAGTCTGGTCAACAGCAGCAGTTAAGCCCGTAAGCTGCTTGCTGCCAGAACCAGTGCCATCGCTAAAAATACCAGTAGCAACGCCATCACCCAAGGAAAGTTCAGCTTGTCGAATCTTTTCTTGCATAATGTCGTTGATCTGAGCCGGACCTTGGTTTTGACGCAAAGTTAGACCGTCGATGGCAATGCCAACTGCGCCCTGCTTCCACGTATACCATGCCGTAGTCTGCCCAATAGAAGGAGTTATGCTTAGTGGATCAAGCCCATAATACCACTTAAAAGTGTTATTTTTTCCAGTCATAACTGGAATGCGAATGCGCTCACCACCTTGAAGAACCTTGATACGATTGCCAGACTTAAACCAAGACAGCGTCTTAGCCATTTCATAGACGTTATCCTGAATGGCACCAGACGAAAGAATTTCGTCCAACGTCATCGTAAGCAAAGGTCCATATGTGCGACTTAGGGTCGATTCTCCCGTAGCCATAATGGAATTGCTCCCGTTCTATTAATTGTTAACTGTTAAAAGTCTTCCAAGACTTAAGGACTGCTTTCGATACAATATCGCTAAGGTCATCGTCCTCTTGTCGTATAGATGGTTCTTGCGCTGGAGCGTTAGAAGAACGATTGTGAGAACCAGAAGCTCTCGCTACTCTTTGCGCTCTATTGCCATTGCCACCTTCAGAAAGACCCCTTTCATACTCGCTTTGCATCATTTTATCGTGATTATAAAGGATGTAAAGTTGATTAGGCGTAATGCCCTCATCTGGCGAACGCATAGATTTAAAAAGGTCACGAACTCCTTCGTATATTTCAGGATTCCAAACAAATTTTTCTCCATCCATACTTCCAAAGTCCTCTCCCCATTTATCTACGCCTTCCGTAATTGCGCCCATAGTCATTTCCATAGAGCGTTTATTACGTTCTTCAGCATCCAATTCATCTTTAGATACAAGGCCAAGTTCTTCTACGTATGCGTCAAACATATCACGCTGTTGCTTGGGCATACGTTGCAACATTTGTTGCCGACGAACATCTGCAGGATCTGGCTTTTCAGGTTCTTTAACCGCATCTTCTAATTTAGCAAGTCGCTGTTCAAGTTCCCTATTTGCATTACCCTGCTGACTTATTGTTCTTTGAAACTGTTTAACCAGTTCCGCACCACCGGGAAGAGCGTCAGCATTCTTTTCCAGATAGTCCAGCAACTCTTGTCGGCTAGGAGTTTTCTCCGCACCATTAGAATGTTCTGAGGGTCCGTTGCCGGGATCAGGGTCATTCGATGCGTTACCGTTGCCGGGGGTAGTGCCATTCCCCTTTGCTGCTACTACGGAGTCAATTGCTTCTTTGTTCATGGCAGACTGAAGCTGCTCAAGCTCATCAAAAGCATTGGACGTATTAGCAGACGCGATTTCAGTCATTTCTTGTTCTCCTTGAGGGTTACTTTATATTGGGCAAATCAGACGCACGTTTAACTTCTTCTACAGATTGTCCATCTTTGTTTTCTGTGCTTACTACAAAATTATGTTTGTCTTCTTCTCTTTTTTCTTCTTCTCTTCTATAGTCGTCTATGCTGCGCCCTGAAAGTTTTTCCACGGGCTTTATATTTTCAGGAGCAGAAGAATCATAATTTCTTGCCCCATGAACTTTGTCGCCAGCTTCAATAACATTTAAGGCTTTCATTACCTGTTGTTTATGTCTGCGCCCATGAATATCTACGTTTAGAGACTCATCGTAATACGACTCAAAAGGTTGAAATCCTTTAATGGCACTGACAGGAAACTGCAAAGATGCAATGCTGCCGCACTGACATTTAATGTTTTGTTTTTTGTCTGCAAATGAAACTACAACTTCAATAGTTTTATTGCAGGAATTGCATTTGTAATCATATAGAGGCATTAATTTATCCTATGGGTAAGACTAAGGCACTCATGTCATTGTCAGCAGACTGCTGCATAGAAGGACCACCACCAAAACCAGCACGTTCTTCTGCGCGATCACCATTAGGAAGAATGCCAGACTTTTCCATTTTTTGCAAAAGTCGCGGCATTACTTGAAGTTCTTCCATTGTAAATCCATTTAAAAGATCTGCTGGTATGCCAAAATTCTTTGTAATTTTGCTTTGCGCTGCATCCATAGCTGCTCTTGATTGATCTGCAGTGTCCATTCCTTGCGGTTTTGGTGTGCCAGCAGGAGCCATTCGTGATGGCGCAGCCATTGGCTTGCGTCTACCAGCAGGAGCTTTAGGCATTGGCCTCGCAGGTTTAGCTCGTTTAGCAGCAGGAGCCGCAGCAGGTCTTTGTGCAGAACGAGCAGCAGGGGCTGCAGGAGCAGATTGCCCACGTGCAGGTACTTGTATCTTACGGCCATATGCCATTATTTAGCTCCAACTCGTAAAGGCCCACGATTTAATGGGCGAGTAGTATATGGTAAAACTTCTACGCTAGACCCAACCTGCAAATAATTAGCAAGGTCTAATAAATCTTTTTCCATAAAACGCACACAACCATGAGAAACAAAACCTTGATTTTTAAAACCAGTGCCAGTTTCTTTTACGTCTTTAGCGGCATGAGGTCCATGCAAACCATAGCTATCCCAATCAAGCCCCATCCACACAGGTCCATAGCTGCCTTCTATTTTATCGTAAGAAACTTTATTTATAATTTCAGAAGTGCCAGTAGGAGTAAAAAACTTTTTTCCATATCGGGTTCCTGTAGTGTCACCTGTTCCTACTGCGTATTCTTTAATTTTCATTCCTTGCGAGTCAAACAACTTAGCTATGTTTGTGTTTGGATTTATTTGTATTCGATATGGAGGCTCTGGTTCAGTAGATGCTTGTTCTTCAAAAGATTCGGAAGTTACAACAATTTGTCCTGTTGGCGATTTCCAATCTGCTCCAATTGCTTCTTGTGTTTTTATCACCATATCAGAAGCGACGGGATTATCTTTTACTCTAGACGTATCCGTTAATTTGTCTGCTTTTGACTTAAACGGCAACTCTATAGGCTCTGGATTGTCTACTGGTGCTGGAGTTTTAGGATTAGTTAGTTGATCTATAATTACTGGATCTTCTACATCAACCTCTAATTGCGGCGTTTCTTCTGTATCTAGATTTTCTGGTGGAGTGCCTTCAAATCTTTCGGATTCTATCTTTACCTTAGAATCCGCGTTTTCTTTTTCAGTGTCTGGAGTTGCTAGAAGTACATAGGTTTCATTTGTTTTGGGATCTATCCACATGCTTCTACGGCTAGTTCTTCCTTGTGCTTCTCCAACGACTTTGGCATACTGCGATCTAGCGTTTGACATAGCCTTATCAACGCCAATTTGAAGATCCCTGCTCTTGCCCTTTCCTACATACATACCAGAAGGAGGACTATCAACCCAATTTGGCTTTGGCCCAGATGGATCTACCATCTGGGTTTCACCTTCGTAATCTTTTAGGCTTCGTGCTGGAGGAACATCTGTCATATCCACTTCTGATGGCAATTCTTCTTTCTCTGGCTTGTATCTCATGTAAGTAGTGCCATCTTTAGGATCGGTCCAATATTCTTGAGCCGCAAACGACCCATACCCTTCTGCGCGATTCATTGCCATACTTCTAGCGGTGGAACGAAGTAGCCCCGGCTTACTTTTTCCTACACCGGGATCATTGATCCATGCTGGTGGAGCATCCTCATCTTCCCCATCAAACATTCCAGCAACGCTTTTTGCTGCTCCTGCCACTGCCCCTCCCACTTTTCCCAAAAAACTTTTGCCCTTTTTTTCTGGCTTTCCGATAGAAGATGGCCTACGAATTACCTCTGTTTTTGGTGTTGCTTCTTCTTCCATGTCTACCCATTCGCCTCCTTCTCTACGAACAGGCGTTTGAGTAAACTTGTAATCTGAAGGCTCTCCTCTTTTACGTCTATATTCAACCTTTACACTTGTAGCAGTGTCTCCTTCTTTATAGGGATCTATGACAGGCGGCAAGTCTTCTTCCATTGGAACAACAGGCGACTTGTATCTTGCACTAGCCTTAGTTTCACGCGCTTTGGTTGAAGAAGCACCGCTAGACATTGTAGGCCGTCTTTTACTTATTACTTGTTGAGTAGCATCATCCGTATCCCGTCTACGGCTTATAACTGGCTCAGTGGTTGTAGGCTGTCTACGGCTTATAACTGGCTTAGTAGTTGTAGGTTGGCTACGACTTATAGCTGGCTCAGTGGTTGTAAGTTGTCTACGGATGGAAGATGGCCTACGAAAATCTCTTTGCCCTTTAACAACAGCAGGTTTTGTTGTTTCTTCTTCTGTTTCTACTGGTTGTTTTACGGGCGGTTCTGGAGTAGAATCCCATTCTGTCCCTTCCCAAGGGTCAACGTATTTTTCTGGTTCTTTTGGTGCTACCGTGGTTGGAATAACCCGATTTGTTGTAACTCTTCCACCAGACACAATTTTAGCTGAAACCCCACCATCTTTGTTGCGATCTATAACCCATTCTTCGCCCTCATCAAGTGTTCCTAAGTTTTTTTCTAACCAAGGAAGTAAACCTTGTAGGTCTTCGTCAGACAAAGAATACGACTTAAATCTCATAACTATTGTCCTTCTGCAGTACCTCGCGCTATGGCACTATTAGGCCCAGTGCCGCCTCTGTCCACCCTCATAGCATCACCTTGAATAGCGGATTCCGTAGGAGGGGAGGATTCGGGTGAAGGGCTTTGTCCTCCACCTCCTGCGGCAAGGGCAGCTAAAGCAGATTGGTTGATGCCACCCCCTTCTGGACTAGCACCGGGATCAATAACGTCAGGCGTAACATTAGCAAGAAAAGGCAAAATGCGCTCTGGGTCTTGTATACGGTAGCCCCGTATTAATAAATCTTTAACCAGTTCCCCTACGTCAATTCCAACGCCATTATTTGCTTGCATAATTAACTGATTGACAGGACCAGCCGCTAAATTAATTAAATCTAAAAATTGTTTGCGTTCGACTGCTGTAGCAGTGGCGGCTGAAGAAACATTTATTTCAAATTGATACTCCCCTTGGGCAAGTTCTTCTGTAATGTTAGTAAACTCAGAAGAACGAGGATCTATTAGAAATAAACGATCTGGCCTAAACTCTGTAGTTAGTTGCCAAAACTTACGAGCTTTTCGCACTTGATAAGCAGCAAACTTTTCTGCTCTTTCATCTTCTCTAGCGGTGTTACGGCGATCTTGAATATTAGCTTCAGTTGCAGAGTCAGAACGTGGCATAGAAATAGGTTGCGGAGTGCCATTAGCTCTATCAAACATTGATTGTACAATCCGTAATATTTCACCCTTTTCAGGTGGAATGTCTCCAAATTGTATTGCTTGAATTGCTCTGCCTTGCGCCTCTACCAACCCTTCAACTTCAAAAGACTCCATGTCTTCTGCTTCAAGAATAGCATCTATTTCTTCTTCTCTAATGTAGCGAGGATCATACAGAAATAGATTTTTTTGCTTGCGAATAACAGATAGATAAGAGTCAAGTATTTCATTTACAAGACTTTGCATAGAGTCAGCACCGCCCATAATTAGCGGTCCCTTAGTATGCCAGTCTACAACGCCATCTGCTAACGAAAGAATTTCACAAGGAAAATCTTCTAATGAAGACATAGGCCACTCGTCTTCATAGCGCAAAAATTTATTGTGGGTTTTACAAATGTCTAACCACAAATTTTGTTTTTGGTTTTGGCCTACAATGTGGCCTTTAGCAAAAATCTCATATCCTTCTACAAGGCCAAAGTCATCAACCTCCATACCATCAGGTATTTCGGGCGCATCTTCCATGCGAAAATTTGGCTCTAATCCAGTTGTATCTAAACTGCCTTGATATACAATTTCATCAATGTGCTTTACATAACGAAAAGCAATCCACTTGGCGTCACGCAATCCATCAGAAGCCATTGGATCAATGATAATATCTCCAGCTTTCCAATGAACTGCGTAAGGACACTCCCATTTAATAGTGGTGTTTTTATCTGGAGTGCTTAATTCAAGAAAGTGGCGATGATCTTTGATGTGAGACTCAAGGATAGCTGCTCGTTCTGGAGAAGTATTAGGCTGTTGCAGAAACCGTGTATGTGCTTCTATGTGAGCAACGTGATTCTGATCTGGCAAAACTGTTGTAATTTCACCAGAAATTAGAAACAACGACTCATCTACAGGGTCATCTATAACTCTGCCGGGATTTATAGCAGGGTCTGAGATAACTAAACCTTCTATGTCTGCGATGTAACCTATTTTACTACCACCAAAAGGACAGACATAAGCATCCAGCAAAGTCTTTTTATCATGCACTAACTGGTCTGTTTCTCTATACCAATAGTCTGAAATTTTAGAAACAATGCGTTCAGAGCCTATACCAGCCTTATTAAAAGGATGCGTAGTAAACGTAGGATCGTGAGCAGCTATGTTGGCAATTGATTGGTCTAGATAACCAAAAACAATATTGGCTTTGTTGCGAACACCGGGGTCAGTGGTGTCTCCCATATTGTATCTGACTTCTTCTTTTTCTCTAGTAGTTGCAGCTTCATTGTTATACTGCGCTACTAAAATTTTAGAAGGTTCAAACACAGGCCGCCAATATTCTATGGCATGGTCTAGCTTGCGTTTCCACCAGTTTAGCTGACCGCTTTTGTCTTTAGGGTATGTTACCATTTTACTTTATTAGCCCAATAAGCAGCAGACATATTGCCTTTAGCAATATTTTTTGCGTGTCTAGCTTTGAAACTTTTGCGTCTAGCTTTTTGTTTTTTAGTAGAAGGACTACTGCCAGCACCGCTGACCCCTTGCTGCCCAAAGCGTATCAACTTTACTTTGTCACCCTTTTTTGCTAAAACAGCATGAGATTTTTTAGGATGTTTAGGAGTGCGCTTGGGTTTATTGTATCCCGAAAATGTTATGCCACCCCTTTTAATAGCCATTGCTATTAATATCCCATTTTCTTAGCTGATCTCTTAGGTGCCTTCTTCTTCTTTTTCTTCTTTTTCTTTGCAGCAGCCGCTGCCTTTTTTCCTGCAGCAGTATACGGATACATTTTATTTCCAACGCGAGGCATAGCCAAACTCCTATTTATAGGTGGTTAATATAAATTATCTGTAAAACTCCCGGTCATCGCAACTATTATTTTTCTTGTTAGATGTCTACTAATGCCCAATAATCTTCGTCTGGCGGTAATTCTAACGGTTGATGATTACCAATGATAGGTGCCTCATTAAATACAAGCTTGCCCCTACTACGGCGTTCTGAGCGGTAAATGATCTCATCAAACGTATAATTTCGTGGAGTCCACTCTTCTCTGGGAGAAGCAGGGACGCTACCCCCTCTGAGTTTTTCTAATGCTAATCCCAACAAAGAAAAACAATCTACTTCATCATCATGTTTAAAAGTTGGAAACTTGATAAGCGTTTCTTGTACGTCAGCAACCCAAAAACGATCTTTGGGAAAAAATACCTTTCCTTCTTGCGCCCTACCCTGTATTGCTCTAGCGCGAACTGTTTTATCTTTTGAGGGAGTAAACTGTTCCCTAAAACAATAAACGCCTCTTTCTTTCATGCGCTGCGAAAGGAAAGGGCCAATAGAGTTAAGTATCTGGCCTCGCTCTTCGCACCACATAACTGGCTTCC
>CETC01070458.1_pt1 | contig 18127 bp, 25 predicted proteins | sample 326911 | NCBI WGS metagenome assembly CETC01 (sample SAMEA2622694, study PRJEB7988) | marine metagenome | isolation source: saline water (ENVO:00002010), including | reverse complement strand
TGCCTTTAATTCTAGTCTTACCAAAACCCAAGCCTAAAGTCATTGGCTCAAAATCCATAAACATTTCACCTAAAGTTCTTTCAGTTGATGTAAGAGCAAGAGTCCTTAGTCCGTCTGCGATTTCTTGTATAGATGCCAAGGCCTCTACATTATTTAATGTTATTTTTAATGCAGCTAAGTCTTTTGCAGCAACGCCCATATCTTCTAAATCTCTAACTAAATTTCCTAAGTCACTATTATTAACTTCGTCAAAAAAGTCACCTATTGCTCCTGCTAATTCTGTTATAAATCCAACAGAAGCCTCAGCGGCAGGCATTAAAAAGTTTCCTAAAGATGCACTCATACGCTGTGTTGCATCTTGCATATTTGAAAGTTTTCCTTGGTAGGTGTCAGCCATAGCCTCGGTCGCACCTTTTATTCCAAGCAAAGGATCTCTCATCGCCCCTAATAAAGCTTCTCTAAATTCTGGAAGCGTTAGTTTTGATAAATCTTCTATTCCCTTAAACTCTTTTACAAGATTTAATATACCTCTTTCTCTAAGTATATCTGCTGCCCCTGCTCCGCCTGCAAACGCTCTACCAAATGCATTTGCCGCTTCAGTTGCATTTGTACCCATAAATGCAGCAAGGTCTGTAATTTCAGTTAATAATTCTCTTGAGTCTGCACCAAACGCTTTTAATTGTGCACCAGCATTAACTATATCTTCTAGTGCAAATGGAGTTTTTGCTGCGGCAGCATTAAATTGGTCAAAGGCAGCTTTACCCTCACCTAATGAACCAAATAATTGTGTTAACCTGACTTGTAAACTTTGGAATTTTGCTGCTTGATTTACTGCCGCCCTAGTCACATTAGCAAATGGCTTTAATAGCATATTGTAACCAAAAGCTGCCAATAACATTTTGTTTCTAAGAAATGCGAATGAGCCAAGAAGGCCGTCTATACCACCTTTTTGCTTTTTAGCTCCTGCGGTAACACGACTTGAAGATAATCCGAAAAGATTAGCTTCTTGTGTCGCATTTTTAGTTTGTGCATTTAGTTTGTTAGTTGCATTAGCTAGTTGATGTAAACTTTTAAGTAGTTTCTTATCCCCTATTGCATTAAACTCAACTCTTATTTCTTGTTTTGGCATGAAATTCTTTCTCTTTTTGCATTAAAGTTTGCTTAATTATAAAACTATTTTGAACCCATTTTACTGGCTGTTCATCAAAAGAGCCTGGAAATGGAGGTACATTAAATTCTTTACAGTAATAATACCTCTCAATATCATCAACACAAGATTGACTAAATATCGCAGATGAACAGGCAAATAAAGGAAGTTGTGCTCTAATAGTTGATGCTATATGAAAATCTTTACCTGTTTTTCTATTTACAGCTTCTGTTTCTGCTACTAATAAATCAATTATTTGCCATACATCTTCATCGCTTTCAAATCTTACTGACGACCGAGCTCCATTTATTTTTATTGGAACTAAAACCTCGTAGGGGTAAGAGTCCGAATAAAAGCCCCCGACCCAATCATCTATTAAGATGTTGAGCTGGAGTCGGAGGCTATTTCGTTTCCCCCAAATACTAGTTTTAAAACTTCAGCAAAAAAGTCTGACCTTTCAACTAAATCAAGCTCATCTATGCATTGATCTGTAATTATTCCATCGGGAGTAGTAGTATATTTTTTAAAATCACCACCAGATATAAGCTCCCGCATCCACTTTGTAATCATTTTTTGTGGAGCTTTAATATCAAGTTTATCCCAATTGCCATCTTTGTTTTCAACATGATTGTATTGTATGCTATCTGCAAAATCGTCTTTAGCATCTCTAGTTATTGGCCTTAGTTTTAATTTTCTACCTGTACTTAGTTTTATATTCATTTTATCCTCTTTTTTTATTTATTATTAACTTGTAAAGTCAAATGTTGCTAGTGCATTAGTACCATCATCAACTGCTTTTCCGCTCATATCTAACATCATTATATCTCCCTCAACCATTGCTACATTAGTTAAGTAATGTTGGCCTACGGTAATGTCAAAGTTTTTGCTTCCTGTACCCAAAACCAGGCCATTGCCTGTTGATGCAAATCCAACTCCCAATGTATCAAAATCATTCATGAACTCATCAGAAACATCGTCATACTTAACTTGACTGTCAAATGTTAATGAGCAATCAGAAGACCTAGATATACATTGATAGCCACTAGCTCCAGCCCCCACATATACAGCAGGATGGTCTACAGCAACACTAAAAGATTTCATAGTTATATTAGCGTTATGTACCTTAATAGCACTTGCATCCAAATCTGACAAATGAATTAAAGTAGAGTTTGCATATTCAGTTGGAGAGCTAACATCTGTTGCATCATCTAAATCTTGATATTTTGACCCCGAGCTAAATGTCATAGAAAATTTATAACACCCCCCATCTGTATCTGTATCTGCTGATAAAGTATAATTTGTGCAAACACAGTCAGGGATTTCTATATTTTTCCCATTAGTCACATCTGGTGCTGCTACAACAAATGTAAATAGCTCATGGCTACCCATACCTGTTTTGCCAGCCCCTAATGTATTAGGAGTCATGCCGCTCACAAGCGTAGGAGAATCATTTGATGATGCTACATTTAATATATTATACAATGGTAATTTATGTGCAGTATCAAGATGAAATTTACCTGTAAATGTCATTTCTTTAACAGTAAATTTATTATCTTGGTAAAAATCTTTATTTTCAAAAGTTCTACCATCTGAACTGCGGACATCCAACCCTTGATATGTGCCAAGGGTAGGCATTGCGATATTATCTACATCTAACTGATACATACCTGTAGTTGAAGCAGGAGTTCCATGGTCTGATTGGAATTTATATAATACTTTAAATTCCTTTGGTGAAAACGCTTTATTGGTTGCCATGTCAAACCTCCTTAAAAGTCAAATGCAACTACTTCGTCAGTTCCATCATCAGTTGCTTTTATTGAAATATCAAGCATCATGATATCGCCTTCGACTAGAGCCACATTAGTGAATACGCCATTATCTATCTCTATGCCACCTGCATTTGAAGCCGTAATTAAGAAAGCATCGGCACTCATTACAGTTGAACCCTGATTGTCAAAATCGTGAATAAATGTATCAGTATTATCATCATATTTTACTTGACAGTCAACTGTTACAGCACATTCAGCTCCACGATTAACAACCTGATAACCAGTACTTGAAACACCAGTAAACACAGCAGGATTGTCAATGGTTAGCGAAAATGATTGTAACGCTACATCTGCATCAGCAACCTGTGTCGCTGTTGCACTTGATAATTTAAAAACTGTGCTAGCAGCATAATTTGTTATGTCTGAGGTTAGGTTTTCAGTACTATTTAAAGTTGGTTTTTTGCCTGTAGAAATAGTAGCAGTATATTTATACAAACCACCTTCTGATCCAGCATCTGCTGAGAGAACAAAATTTGTAACTACACAGCCTGGCATAAGTATATGCTTTGCATTTGATACTTCAGGTGCAGCACAATATAATGTAAATGTATCAAAATGAGATGCTGTTTTGCTATCACCATATGCTATAGCATCAGGTGAGTATCCAGTAGGAATAGATGGGTCGCCTGATGTGTCGCCACCTATGTTTTTCAAAAGACCTAAATGTGCAGAATCATCATGAAATCTGCCAGATACTGTTATTTCTGTGGCTCTTAAAATATTATCTTGATAAAAGTCTGCATTTTTAAAAGTCCTGCCGCTTCCGCCACCTCTAACATCCAATACCTGTGTAACATTTAAATTTGGCATGGATATAGAATCAACATCTAATGCTACTAAACTTGCAGTTGCAGCATCCCCTGCTGTCGATTCTCCTATTATGGCTATTTGCCATTCCTTGGGTGAAAATGTTATATTACTTGCCATTATTTCTTACCTCCAGACGAAGAAGTCGATTTTGATGATGATGAGGCTGATGATGTTTTAACTTCTTCTACTCTTCCCATTGCAGCCTCTGGTATGCTGTCTACCTCGACAGTACCGCCCTTATTTATTGCTATCCAGTTTGCTTTACTGAATCCCATGTGAGAGCTATGACTTTCTAGTTGTGCAGCTCCCTCTTTTAGTTTAACTTTCATATCATATCCCTCCTTAAGAGATGTTGTCTATATGTTGTCCATTCCAAACGAATAATACCACATACTCGTTTTCTTCTTCTAAAGCATTTAATTCAGTAGATTCAACCCTGCAATTAAACAAATCTGAAGAGTCGCTTAATGTAGTTGATCTATTATTTTGTACTAACGCTTCAATTCTTGATGTATATCTTAATACATGTTCTAATGCTGATATATTTATATTTTTATCCTGGAAGTAATAATACATATTTATTCCATACTCCCTTATTTCACCAGCAGTTAACTGTCCTGTTTGCTCGCTTCCTGTAGGCTCTAACCTTAAATATTGTGTCCCAGAAACTTGCTTTTCATTTCCTACATATACTGGCAAAGCATTTTTAAATTCGGTTCTTAATAAATTTTTTAATTTATTTAAAATCTTAGTATAGGTGTCTTCTGGAGTTATTGGCACTACACGCCTCTTCTTCTAGTCATTTTAATTCCAGATATGTCAGAAGTGTCTGTTTTTTCGTTTACACCCCTCACTTCTACTTCCCACTCGTCATTAGCTTGTGCTGTATCATCCTCATCGTTTCCACCAAACCTTATTTGCAATCCGTATGCAAGTTGCTGATAGTCCCCAGAAATTTTTTCTGCTGTTACGACTTGATTATTTTTTAATTGGTCTGAATCTTTTGTCCATACTGAATAAGTGTCTGTTCCAAATCCATTTCCACCAGCAATAACCTTAACCTTTATCCTGTCAAAATCTACCCCACTAGCATTGCCTTTTAAATCTACTGGCCTTAAACTACCAGCAGTATAAGTTATATCTCTTATAACACCCATGGAGGCATCTCCAGTATTTTGAAAACCCAATGATGCTCTTCCTGTATTTAATAATTCTATATTTTTTTCATATTCTAATTCTACTGCCTCTAACATAGGAGATGTTACATCTTTAGTCCTTATCATAAATGCAGTCGCTATTAAAGCTGTTGTTCTAATTATAATATAATCAAATTCACCTTTGCTATTTTTCCATTGTGATTTAGGTAGCTTTGGGTCAAGCCTGGAATCAAGATACCTACTTGCATCTGTTCTAAATTGAGTTACCATATCGGTGAATGCCTCGCCAGCCTCCATTAATTTATCTATTGGGTTTGCGGTGGAGTTAAAAAAATATAATCTATCCCAAGTAGATGAATAGTGCCAATCATAATTCCCATCGACATCACCTGCTGAAGACTTTGCAGCCCCTAAATCCTCCCCATCCATAAATAGCCTATCCACCACGCCAGTATTGTCTGCTACATATTTATTTGTAGTCAATTCTGTCCACCCATATATAGGTGTTTTCTGGTCAAATTCATCTAACTGAGGAAATACTCGCTTTAGCTCTTTATGTGTGCAATATATTGGTGCATCTGCCATTCTTTATCTCCTCTTAGTATACTTTTTTTTCATTTTTCTTTTCTTAGACTTTTTTGGCCTTCCTCTTTTTTTGCCGTATGTGCCTTTACCGTATGGCATGCATACCTCCCTATGAATAACTTACTATTTTTAATTTACCGTTAATTTTTTCATTTACTGATCTAGCCGATACCGATGTTATAGTATTTTTAGTGCTTGCATCAGTTTTCATTTTTCCTGCATGTGCAGAGCCAAATTTATAGCCTATAACAAATTCAGTTCTATATGTATCCTGAAAATTAATTACTGCTGTGTCATAATTAATAGTTCCAACTACTCTTCCAGCCCTAATAAGCTTTCCATTGCCATCGTCATATATAATATTAGCCATATTTGGTAACTCTAAACCCGTTTCTAAATCATAGTATGTGTCATCTGCTAATCTTGAATATCTAAATTTAGTATTTATATCTGTATCGGCTGGAAATTTACCTACGCCAAAAGGAGTTGTTCCTGAACTTGGGTCAATAATTTTAACATAATCGTTATATATTGCTTTTAGGTGATAAAATCTAATATCACCACCAACTAGCCTTACTTCATAGTCATATTCGCCAGTTTTAAATGCTTGATTTATAACTGAAATTATACCACCTTGGCCTCCCCAATTTACATTAGTGCCAGTAGTAAAAGATATATTTACAGTTGTGCCTAGACTAGTTTGAAGATTAATTGCATATGTTGTTGATGCTGCTAGGCCACTAGAGTCTGTACTTTTTACATTAGAAATACCAAGTGATTGATATGCATTGTCATATGTTTTAATATAATATGACCCTGGTACAATGCCATCTGCAACTTTAGTTGAGTTTCTAGGAAGGCTTCCTGCTTTCATAGGATGACCTACATATCTACCAGAGGAGTCAGTTCTGACATGTGTATCGCCATCGTCTTCAACATCCATATTGTGTAAAGTATTTCCAACATATATATATATATCTTTGTCCATAGTGTGTGTTGCTGCGGTGCTACCCAAATAACCTCTTGTCACTTCACAATTTGTTGTATCAGTTATTGAATCAACTCTAAATATTTCTGAGTCAATTTGAATAACATCGCCTACTCTTAAGGCATTAGTTACATTAGATGCAGTATTTAAAGTTGTACCCGTAGTATCTGTTATTGCAGTTCCAGACTTTAAAACCATATCAGTTTTTTGACTTGCTTGTGTTGATACTAAGAAATCAGTTACAGTTCCGCCATTTGCGGCAGATGCAGCACCATCATATCCTAAAAATCTAGGCGACTGTAAAAAATAGAAATTTTCAGGCATTAATAAAAAGTTTACATATGCAGCCCCACCTAAAGTATCAGGTGTCGCTCCTGACCATGTTGGAATTTTAATTTGTATTTCTATAGGACATTCTCCACTATTGTATAAGCCTAAAGCTTTGGGTGGAGCAACAGCATTATTTGTAGATTTTACACTTGAGTAAGAAGCAACATCTACTAATCCATCAGAAGAGTCTACTAGATAATCTTGATGTACTACTTCTGAATACTTTTTATTATTGAATATATCTAAAAAATTCCCTTCACCATCAGAAACCTTTAATGTTGAATGAACGGAACTAGTCTTGCTTACCCCTTGTCCTAAATTTGATGCTACTCTATTTCCATAAGCCATGCTACTCTCCTATTACGCTAAATGATATTTTATATTAACTTGTACTGAATAATCAGAATTAATACTGTCTGACCTAAAAAATGCTAAAATTACTTTTCCTGAAGAAACTGAAGCACTAGCTATGCTCCAATCCGTATAATAAATTTGCTCACTACCTGCATTTGTAACATCACTATTACTAGCCAGCAAAGCTCCATTGCTCAATGCACTTGTAGATCCACTTGTAAAATCATAGCTCATTAAATGCATTCTGGTCGTATCACCAGTTGCTGTGTCTGCTCCCTCTAAAGAGCAAACTTTATCTATAACTATATTATCAGTTATATACCATATTGCAGGCGTTAAATCAGAGGCTCTAGTCCCACCACCTTCTGCGGTAGTGAATGATGTAGCTGGATCTTCTCCAGTCCCAAATGCTGGGGGGTTGCTAATATCAGAAAATCCATACGATGTATTAAAAGGCATGGCTTGATGTGTATTAGCCGCAAAAAGACCTCCTCCTGTACTATTTACTGCAAAATTAGCATACTGTGTATTGACATATTTTTGCAAAGCCTTTACAGCAGAATTTGTCGCATCTACTTTAAAAAGCTCTGTCCCACCTAAATTATCTACCCTTAAGACATCTGTATTGTTTGAATCTGAAGGCTTTACCAATAATTTGTTGGGGTTTAAAGATACAGAAGCTTTATTACCAATACCATCCTCAACCCTTCTAACAGTCGAATCAATGCCATTAGAGTTATTAACATTTAATAATCTCTTGTAAGTATTCGCTGGGGACTGATCTTTTAAACTCATTGTGTATTAATCCAATCTATTACTTCATTAATTTTTTTCATTGCTATAATAACCATTGTTTCTAAGTCTTCTTCCATACCTTCTTTTGGACTCCAGTCATCTCCAGCCCATTGTGGTAAATTTATTTTATCTATTGCCATTATATCTCCTAGCTATTATCATACACCCAATACGCCATTACTACTTTCATAGATTCAATACTTGAGCTTGTAATTGCTGAATCTAATTTTATTGTTACTGGTTGATTATCTCCAGCAGTCAAGGTTGTTCCAGAATAACTATAATCACCTTGCATGTGATGTATCCTATCCCCAGTTTCTAAATACATCCATCTTCGCTTATAAAAAATAACTGCATCTGCTATAGTTGTTCCGTTATAAGATACGAATAAATCAGCTCCAGATGCTGATTGAGATGTTAAATCACTTCTATCAATAAACAAACTACAGCTTATTGGTACTATCACTTGATTTGCACCCTGTGCCGCTAAAATAGTTATGGCAGTAGAGTGTAAAGAGTTCATATCTGATGTAGAGAGAGTCACCTCTGCTTTGCGAATATAAGGCTCAGCGGCAATCCTTCCATCTACATACGCCTTATTAGTTAGCTGGGCATCCTCAGTAGGAGCATTCCCGTCATCAAATACATCATCTGCAACAGTTAAAGCCCCACTACTTGTTAGCGACATTTTAGTCGCACCCCCTGTTATGGCACTTACATCCCATTTCATTGTATGGGAATCAGTCTGGTCACTTCCTATTGTCCATCGACAAGCAGCAGACTCATAAAATGCAAGCTGTGGGTCGTACCCAATCTCTGCGAACAAAGCAAATGTAGCATTAGTATCATTCGTTGTAGAATCTAAAAGAAAGGTTGATGTCTGGAATAGCAATTGGTTATCTGTTTCATTATGTATTAATTCACCATTTCCAAAAGTTATTTTACCGCCACCTACTGTCAAATCTCCAGATATACTTAAGTCTGTAAAGCTTGGGCTGTAATTTGGTGCTGTAAATGTTCCAGTCGCTTCAAAATCGCCATCAATTTTCAATTTGTCTTGACTAAGAGAAAGTATAGTTTTCTTTTCGTCTATCCAGATATTTCTCATTCCTTCGTCTAAAAGATAGTCTATTCTCAGAAACTTCGTGAGATCATTAAATTTCTCCATGTACACCCCTCTAGGGCTATTGCTACTTCCGTACACTAGTCTGTTCCCTCATAATTTTTCATCTTATTTCCAAACTTTTTAACAAATGCTACTGTTTCTAAATCCTCTAATCTTTTATGTATTTTATGTAACTGTGTTTTGCTAAATAAGGGTGGATGAGAATCTTTTTCAAGCCTTTCCACCCTTTGAAAAAGCCTTATAAACCACTCTTCCATTTGAATTAAAGGGAATAGCTTTTTTTTAAGCCATTTAATTATCACTCCTCAATCCTTTTATAAAACCTCTTACTATAGAGCCAAAAACATTATCCACTAAATCAATAAACCAGGGCTCTATAGTGCTTTGCCATACACCTTTTGTTGCACTCCATTTATTTAAACCAAGAGTTATTACTCTTCCTATGCTTTCAAAAGTAGTTTCTATTACACTACAAATACTTTCATTTGGCACTTTTTTTAATACCCATAAAACAACGGCTGATGCTCCACCGCCAACTAATAAACCTGAATTACCTGATACTGCACCTAATATTGAATCTAACATGTGTTATCTCCTTTTAATAATTGTTATCTCGCTTATTTAAGAACTTTTCTTTAAGCCCATTGCCACTCATGGCTGCAAGTATTTCCACTATAGCTCTATAGCTTGCTTTTGAATCTTTTATATCTAACTGCATTTGCTTCTGTGAGTTGATTAGCCCAATGACTATTTTCTCAAAACGCTCATTAGCATCATCTAAATCACGCTTTAAGTCATCTTGAATCCATTTGTTTTGCTTAAATATAAAATATCCAAATGCAATGCACATTGCAACTGGAACACCAAACTGTTCAATGATTGCCAATATATCCATTAACTATAAAATTTTGGCATTGGAGTCCTAGTACTAGTCCAATGCTTACACGACAACTTCAAAGATTGTTTTCGTTTGTTTTCTTTTGCTTGCACTTTTTGCATTATAAGCCTCTAGCGATTCGTCTATATTATAACCTTTTAAATCTGTATTTTGTAAATCTACCTTAATGCCATCTCTGTTGCCATTATTGTAGAATATGTAGCAATTTTGGCTTGCCCTGCCGTTTAAATTTAGAGCTTTCTCTGAATAGTCATTAGCTCCAACTAAAGAACTTGACCTCCCAAAGTTATCTCCTACCCTCGCAGAATGTACATGGCCAAATATGACATAATCTATTTTTATGCCTTTTAAAGAGTATCTGCCCGCTATTTGATTTACAGCAGAATCTAGCTTACCCCTTAGAGATCCGTGGCCATGCATCATTAGTAGATTTTGCCCAGCGACATTTATCACCAATTCTGAAGGATCTCCGTGTATAAATTTAACACTACTATTCCTAAATAAATAGCGTAAACATTGAAATATTGTATAGTCATAATTATCTGAAGCTAAAATTTTAGACCAACCCATTTCAGGATTTGCCCTACCTTCATTTCCAACAACAGATGCTACGGTTACATTAAAATCTTTATTTAAATCTAAAATTGCTTGCTGTAGTATGTCCACCCCAAGAAATGTTGCATTAGCTCTATTTGTAGCTTGATTTAAAAGTTCATCTAGCCTTCTATCACTATTCATTAAGTCACCAGTTAAAGCCATTACTACATTGCTTATATTTGCCGTTTTAAAGTAGTTTTTAGCCCTATTTATAAAGTATCTTATTCTAGATGATGCAACCTTAAAATCATATTTATTGTTTTCTAATTCGACCAATTCGTTAAAGTGGACATCGCTAAATTGTATTACGCCAACTGCTTTTTTTGTTACTTTAAATTTATTAGTAGTTTTATTTAATTTATTCTTTTCAAAAAGCGACACTAAATTTTTAGTGTATTCCTCTACTGCATTTTCGACACGAGCATGCTCACGAAATGCCTTATTGTGTATTCTGTTTTTGTCCTGTGCTTTTTGCTTTTGCTTAGATAGCCTTACATTCTCTCTTATGATGTCATGATCCGCATCCCATATAGGATATACGGTTAAATGTCGGCACTTAATGCAACCATACCTTTGTTTACCTGTACTAGAGCACATGCCCTTTTTAGACAAACCTATATGGTAACAATTAGGACAAACTAACTTCTTTTGGTCTACCATCGACCTCCTGGCTTAGTATTTACGATTTAATTATATCGCTTAACTCTTTAGCCCTATTAGGACTATCTGACCTTGCCCATTTACTATCGAGCATCTCCTCGCCCGCCATTAAAAAGTTATCATCTTTAATATATTGTATTGTTTTTTTAAATTTTCTTACTCCAGTAAATCCTATCTGGAATATCATATTTATAAGGACTTCTTTTACATTTTTGGGTTTATCCCAAAACCATGTGTCCCAATCTTCGTTAGCCTCTATGCTCGCTAATATACCCCTAATTTTTTTATCTAAAATTAGGTCGGCTACCTCTTTGTCCATAAATAAATCTTTTATAGCGAAGCCATACCCTATAGTATCGTAACCATTAGGGCACTTATAAACACGAGGTTCAAAGCCCTCGTGTTTTGAAATCATTTCTTTTAAGTTATTTAAATCCCTCACTTAGTATTCTACGCCCAACATTAACCGAACATCATTTGTTTCTCCAAAGGTTACAGTACTACCTCTATTGATAATATGAACATACATACTTTTTGATCCTGGACTTGATTGTAAAACTAAATCAATGCCCGTTTTTGTTGCCATTCTAGCATCAATTAAGTCTGTATAGTCTGCTGCTCTAACAGGAACAAATCCAGCCATTTTTGAAATAGTGCCATCTAAGTCATCAACATCTTCACCAACTGATTTTCCTTCATCACCTGAAATTGCAGTAGATAATTCTGAAAAAACTATATCACACTCTAGCGTACCATTTACTTCATCTACAAGAGTTAGCGACTTTAAAAGAACAGAACCACCATCGTGCTCTGCTAAATTAGGAAATTCAATTCCTTGAGAAACTACTTTATTTTGAGCTATCCCCTCTGCATCTGTAGTACAAACCACTAATACAGATTTTGTCCTAGTGCCACTATGAAATCCCATTATTCATCTCCTTCGCTACTTGAGCTACTACTTGAGCTAGATTTTTTTTCTTCTACTATTTCTACAAATTCTAATACTTGAGTTTCCAAATGGGAAAGCTCTACATCTGCTGTTTCACCAGCTTGAATTTTATTAAAAGATTCTATACCAATTTTATCGCTAATCCAAAAAGGAACAGAACCTACACATGTACCTTTTGCTTTTATTTTTGCCATAATTCTCCAGTTGTTTATAAGCAGGGGCAAAAAACCCCTGCTTATTATTATAAAATACTAACCTAAGTTAGTTAGAACGATAATTTCGCCATCTCTAACGAAATCAAAACCACAAGCTACATAAGCTGCAACTTTTGTTCCTAGGAAGTCCACAGAATATTGTGAAACAACTTTTGGAGCAATCTGATATACTAATTTAGCATTATCAGGTCTAAATATTGCACCAGCAATATGATTATTTGTTGTTGTTTCTTTCATTCTATTTGAAACATAAACAGGCATTCCTGCTAATGTACCAACAAGGCCTCTTCCACCTTTAACGCCCAAACCATTAGACCCACTAAAGTCAGCAGATGTAAAATTAGTTTGTTGCATCATTGATCCATACAGAGTTGGACTAACAACCATTGCCCATCCACTAGTTGGGTCAAAGTTGTTTTGTGCCATGGTTTTTAAAACTGCACCCATATCAGCGGCAGCAAAAGTGTTATTAGCACTTAAGTCTAGCTGAACAGGATTTGTAACCCCTAGGCCAGTAATGTCATCAGCAATTAAAGCTTCAATTTTTCTACCAATTGAATAACCCATACCTTTAACATACATATCAAAATATTCAGGTGCTGCTTGAACATGTGCTATGTCTGATATAATTTGAGCTGAGTAGAAAAGCTTGTTGACTGTAATCTGCTTAACATCATCGTTTGGTGAATGATATGTTAAATTATCAGTAATTGCAGAAAATGTAGCAGGGTCAGTATCCTGTGCTGTTTTTTCTGTCATTAATGGAATGTTAATTACATCGCCTTGCTTTGCAACTAAAGCAGACAAAGAAGTGTCCACCACATTAGCTAAAACAAACTGCTCTTCAATATAATCATTGATACCTCTTGACCACAACTGTGGAACAAAATCATCAAGATCAGTATTTGCACTTCCTACTGAAGTGTTTACATAGGCCTGAAGATGGTTACCAGCGTAACCTCCACCAACCCATCCTTGGATATTATTTAATAAATTGTTCATTGCTTATTATTCTCCTTTAACAAATAAGAAATTTAGTTATTGCGAAAACTATTAACAATGTCATCCCAATTTTCTCTTTTTTCCGAATCGCTCATCTTTGTAAAATCCTTTACTTTTGGATTTCCCCTAGGATTACCAGCAACTTCTGGAGGATTTGTTTTGACATTACTAATTTTATTCGTCACAAATTCTAGAGTGTCAAGGTCTAATTTTCCCAACCTTTCCCTCTCTTCTTCAGGGACTGACTCAAGAAGGGAGCTTCTACGATTTAACTCATATTTTTCCCATTTTTTAGCAGTTGAAGTAAGCAACTCATTTTCAGAAGACACCTTTTCATACAAGGCTTTAAAATCTTCTTTCTCTTTAAGTTTAGCTTCTTCTATCGAGGTAAACTTTTTTTCAAGCTCTGCTATTTTTGCTTCAGCTTCCTGTGCCCTTTGCCTGTACTTCTTATTTTCATAAGTAAGTGAGCTTTCAGCATCGGACAAATTTGCTTCAGCTCCTGTTGAAGAACCCTGGCTGTCTGCTACTGGCACTTCTGGTTTTTTTGCATCTTCTGACATAATATCTCCTCTAGATATAGTGTTTAAGTGATACTTTATATACAATATCTTGTATATATCCTAGTATGTAACTTATATTACTTACTAGGAATTATGCAATCTTTATCTGAAGATCTAGTAAATTTTAAGAAAAAATGGTTTGACTATATGGGGTACACGCCGCACAATGGTCAAATTAGATTGCACTATCCAAAAAAAGAGGATGCTAGGTTTTTTGTCATGGTTTGTGGTAGGAGGTTTGGTAAATCGACCTCTGCGGCAATGGAAGCAACTTATTATGCCTCACAACCTAATAAAGTAATATGGCTCGTAGGATTATCTTATGATAAGGCTGATATTATGTTTAGGGAAGTATGGAAAAGAATGGTCGTGGGAAAAGCCAATGATATTGAAAAGGCTTCTGAAAAAGATAGAATCATTCGGTTTAAGTGGGGCACAACAATTGAAGCTAAATCGGCCGATAACCCAGACTCTTTGGTCGGGGCTGGTCTAGATTTATTAGTTATAGACGAAGCTGCCAAAGTGAAGAAAAAAGTTTGGGACATGTATTTATCTCCAACACTTGCAGACAAAAAAGATAGTAAATGTATTTTTATATCTACGCCAGAAGGATTTAATTGGCTATATGATTTATATTTACTGGGGCAGACAGACAATTTATGGGAGTCGCATCAAGCCCCATCGTGGGAGAATCAATTTGCATTCCCTGAAGGAAAAAATGATCCTTTCTTAATTGAAAGAAAAAGAAACATGTCAAAAGAAATGTTTGACCAGGAATTTAAAGCTGCATTCACTTCTTTTGAAGGAAAAGTTTATCCATTTGATAGGCAAATAGATGTAGGTGACTTTCCTTATAATCCAGACTTTCCTACTTTTTGCTCTATTGATTTTGGGTATAGAATGCCAGCAGTAGGCTGGTTTCAAGTTTATAAAGTACAAGGTGAATACCATATAAATATGATAGATGAAATACTTCATAAAAAAAATATTAAAACAGACGAACTTGCCGACATGGTGCTAAACAAACCGTATGCAATTACAGCATACTACGGTGACCCTGCTGGGCTACAAGCACAAGGCCAGTCAGGCCTAGGAGATATAGAAATATTTAGAAGAAAGGGTATTGAGGTTAGAACTGTTAGAGATAGAGCATCAAAAAGCATTGCTTCAGGCATTAGCCATGTTAGAGGATTTATTGAAAATGCCAATAATAAAAGATTTTTACATCTGGATAATAAATGTCAGGGAATGGCACAAGATTTGGAAACATATCGATATCCAGAAGCTGTTGACAACAAGGAATTAAAACCTTTGCCTATTAAAGATGGTAGCTCAGACCACGGATGTGATATGTTGCGATATTTTTTTATTAATAGGTTTCCAATTAAACAAAGACAAATAACCACGAGGGACAGATGACAGTAGAAGATATTATTAAAGAATCCGTTAGCCATGCCAAGCTTATAAACGAAAAGCAAAGAAGAGAAGAAATTTACAGGCTGCTTGATTATTATTCTGGATGCGAAACATCTAAGTATATAGGGCAATATTTTGATGCCGATGCCTTTAGGGAAATTCCTTTATATGAAGCTAACTTTACTAAAAGATTTATAAATAAAATGTCTAGAATTTACACAGTAGGTGCAAATAGAAATATTAATAAGGTTTATGACAATTTAACCAAGAAAAAAGATGCTAGGATGAAACACATAGAGAGAATGACCAGACTGTGTGGATCTTTGGCTACACAAGTAGTATATAGAGATGATTTAAAATATCCGTGTTTCGACTATAGACCTGTGTATTATTATAATGTACATATGGGAGATAATCCGTTTGTGCCTGAAGCCATTACTTATCCTATCCTTCAAAATGTTAATGATGTGTCCTCTGTAGAAAAACTTGAATATGCATATTGGGATAAAGGCAGATATGCTCTATATGACGAAGATGGAAATATATTAGAAGAGTATGATCATGGCTATGGAATTATACCATTTTTATTTACACATAGGGAAGAACAATTAGATTCTTTCTTTGTTGAGGGGGCAAATGATATTGTTAATTGCAACGAACAAGTTAATATTACAATGACAGAGCTACAGTTAGGATTAAGGTTTCAAATGTTTGGCCAACCATATGTTACTGGCGTTTATGCAGACAAAGGAATGAAGAGAACTGGTTCAGACCAAATTTTAGACCTGCCAGAAGGTTCTACATTTGGAATTGCCGCACCAGAAGGTGATATAGAAGCTGTAATTGAAAGTATAAAATTTCAAGTTGACCTAGTTGCCCAAAACAACCATTTGTATGTGCAGTTTGCTCAAGATGGGGGTGAAGTTCCTTCAGGTATAGCTTTAAAAATTAAAGACCTTGAAAGATTTGAAGACTACCAAGATGATTTAGATCTTTGGAATTTATATGAGCACGAATTATATGATATTGAAAGAAATATAGCCGCTTATAATGGTTATAACTTACCAGAAAAATTTAAAATTGATTTTAATGAACCTGAATACCCAAAAACAGTAAACGACCAAATATTATTAGATAATCATAGGCTACAAAACAATATGGTCACACAAGCAGGCTTGTTAATGGAATATAATAAAGATTTAACGAAAGAGGAGGCAGAATCCATTGTCGAAGAAAACAGACAAAAGAACGAAAAACTCTCAATCTTTGAAACAATTCGTAATCAAACTCAAAGACCTCAGCAGAATTAATTTAGAATTAAAAGGAAATATAGAAGAAGTTTTAAATGACCCTAAGTCATGGGCAGAAAGCATATCTGAGGCTCTCCTTGCCAAAGAGGCCTATAGAATAAAAAATGCTAAGAAATTAGGTGAGGAATTTGCAAAAAATGTTAAGTAAGGTAAAAACAACATTAGATTTTAGGAAGCTTATAGCAAATTTTAACAGGCATGTTAATAATGCAATGGAAGATTATGCAAAAATGATTGAAGATGACACTATACAAGGCTTAGAAACAGGTAGAGATGTAAGAGGTAGAAAATTTGTTGACCTATCAAGCTCAGCAAAAAAAACTAGGCAGTTAAGAGGAGAGAAAGGTACAAAACCTTTAAATGCAAGTGGAGCAATGAAAAACAGCATAAGTCTTAGCGGCAACGAAAGTAAATACAAGCTAAAGGCACAATCTTACGGAAACAATCGAGTCAAAAATGCACATCAGCAAGGATATGTAACAAAAAACAATCCTGTTATAAAAGGTGAGCAATTTTTCTTCGCAGGTAAGAGAATACCAGCAAGACCTTGGTGGCACAATCAAGATACTGTAGGATCTAAAAGAATAGAAAATCAATTTAAAGAGCTAAGTCAAATATATTTTAAATCTTTTAATAAATCACTAACAAAAAGCTTAGGATAATATTGTGGCGGAATTAGAGGAGATATTTAATGAAGAAGAAGAGCAACAAGAAAACAACACATTACTCTGGGCAGCTCTCGGACTATCTTTTGGAATTGACATTTTCGTTTCACGAATTAATCGTGAGATTGAAGTACTCAGAGGAGCTGGACTCTCTGATGCAGCAATCGTACGAACCCTTGATGCCGATTTATCTACCAATGGGAGAATCTTTGGAGAATTGCGAAATAATGTTAAACGAGCAATTGTACTTGGAATTATGCAAGGTTTTAGAGTCGGACAAGATAACATTTATGGGGATAGCTTAAAATTTAAATGGGTTTCTGTAGGCTCACCAAGAATATGCAAAGACTGCGAAGCAAGAGTTGGAAGTATAAAAACCTGGGATGAATGGCAAGAACTAGGAGTTCCAGCTAGCGGTTTTTCGGTCTGTAAAGAATATTGTTATTGCCAACTCGTGCCAAGCAATGTTGAAATAGATGACTTCGTTATTGTCGAAGGCATTGGAGCTGAAAGAACCAGGTAATTACTTATATTTTTTAATTATAGGCTTTATTTTTTTCCACATCTTATCATCTTTTTTAGACTTAGTGGTCTTAACAATTAAATCACCTAAAAATAGTAAAGCTCCTACACTACCCTTCTTCAGCAACCACTTTGCTATTATCTTTTGTATCATCTTTCTTTTTCTCCATTTCCTGGATATCAATCAAATGCTTTTTAAAGTTAGCATC
>CETC01009452.1_pt1 | contig 18163 bp, 13 predicted proteins | sample 326911 | NCBI WGS metagenome assembly CETC01 (sample SAMEA2622694, study PRJEB7988) | marine metagenome | isolation source: saline water (ENVO:00002010), including | reverse complement strand
TGAAACTGACTGTAAAGATCCATGGGATTGTTTGTTACTGGAGAACCGGTCAAAATTCTGCGATAATAAAATTTGTGTGCTATTTTTATGAGGTTCTTGGTGCGTTTGGCCTTGTGGTTTTTGACTGTGGTGCTTTCGTCCACCGCAATCATACCTCTGTTGCCTCGCATCGAGGCCACGGTTAGGGCAAAGTCGTTACCTTTCTTAGTGGAAAACGCCTCTACATTCATAACAAAGATAACAAGATGTTCAGATTTAATATTACCAAGAGAATTTAATTTTTCCTTTTGTTTTTTATTTGGACTTGGAACCCATCGAATCACTTCTCTTTTAATGTCATTGGATAAATGTGCAGGGATCTCTGCGTTAACCCAGTTTTGATACACACCTTTTGGTGCTACAACCATGAGAAAATTTATTTCTCCACGGGCGTATAAAATTCCTGCGTCATCAAGCAAACATTTGGATTTTCCTGTGCCCATCTCCATCAAATAAGCAAACGCCGTTTTACGATCAGCTTCTTTAACTGCATCTAACTGATGCTGATATGGTTTAGTTTTAAAATTGTAGTTGACAGTCATAGCATTCTACCTTAAAAAATAATCTGTTATTGCATAATGCTGTAACAGATGTCAACCAGAAAGCCGAAGGGCATGTACTTATAACGAGGTGAAAATGAAAAACTTATTTGAAGAAATGGTAGCAGATGCTGATGAGTTTAAGAATATAACGGATGAGGGTGGGTCAACGCTGACCAACCTGGTTCAACAAACACAAAGGCTCGATGCTGATATTACACAAGCAGAAGAGGCTGTCAAAAGTCTTAAAGCAGAGAAACGAAAACTAACGGAAGAACTTATTCCCATGAAAATGGGTGAGATGGGAGTTGAAAAATTTGAAACGGCAAACGCCGTGGTGAGCATCAAACCAGTGGTGCATGCATCTATTCCAAAAGATAAACAGGAACAAGCGTTTGCGGAACTCAGAGCCAACGGTGACGGAGACCTCATTAAGAACGAAGTGCGAATTAATTTTGGCATGGGTCAGGACAACGAAGCTGGTGCGGTTATGGACAACCTCAGACAACAGGGGTTGGAACCCACACAAAAAACATTTGTGCATCCAAGCAGCTTAAAAGCCTACATCAAAGATAAGGTTCAAAGTGGGGATCCAATTAACTTAGACAACTATGGTGCATACGTTGCACAAACAGCTTTCGTAAAGGGGAAATAAAATGGCTACAAAAATTACAAAAAAAGAATCTAATCTTCCAGCCGCTTTAATGGAAGACATGTTAGCAGATGCTGGTGATGGTGTAGATTACAACACAGATGAGCTAACAATACCACGCATTCAATTAGTGCAGGCTTTATCACCAGAGCTAAAAAAGACAGACCCTAAATTTATCGAGGGCATATCTGCGGGTGATATATTTAACACCGTAACACGTGAACGATATGCAGCAGAGGATGGTGTCAATGTCGTTGTTGGGTATCAATCCACTAAATATAACGAATGGATACCTCGTGACCAGGGTGGTGGTTTTGTTCAAGAACTTAGCGCAGACAGTCAAGATGTTAAACAGGCAACTAGAGAGGGTGCTCGTGAAACACTACCTAACGGTAATGAACTCGTTAAAACAGACGAGAGTTATGTGTTAGTTCAAACAGAAAGCGGTTGGGCTCCAGCTATTATTAGCATGGTAAAAACTCAACTAAAGGTTAGCCGCCGTTGGAAAACACAAATTCTTATGCAGACAGTAAAAATGAAGGGTGAAAGCAAACGTCTTCCTTTGTATGGGACTATATGGAAATTAAAATCTGTAGAGGAGACCAACAAAAACAACGAGTCATATTACAACTGGACTGTTGAAAAAGTTGGTATTGTGGAAGATCCTGCTTTATATAATGAAGTGAAGACCTTCCGTCAAAGTGTATCTGATGGGGAGGTAAAAACAGCACCAGATCAGGATCCTGGAGTTGCTCCCGACTCTAGTGTCAATGACGATAGCATACCGTTCTGATCGTGGTGCAGCGAGGTCACCGTGTAGCCGGTGGCCTCGCACTTTTTCGGGAGAAAGTAATTGTCGAATGCAGAGAGATTCCGACAATTGTTTCTTGGATCTTCTATTGCCCACGGTCACACAGAACTTGGACCAAGAGGACGTAATGGAAAACAAGAAGCAAAGAGTCGAGTAAGACAGGGTGCACTGGACAATGATATGATTCAACAGCATCTTGATGGAACGCTAGGAGTTGGAGCGATACCAATTGACGTGGATAGTCTATGTTCTTTTGGTGTAATAGATATTGATACATATCCATTGGATCTAGTTGCCTTAAATAAAAAAATAATAAAACTAAAGATGCCACTGACAATTTGTAGATCAAAGTCGGGGGGCGCACATCTGTATGTTTTCTTAAAAGAACGCACTGAAGCTACTTTAATCCGTGAGGCTCTTGAAGAAATGGCTTCAATACTAGGTCATGCTAGTGCAGAGATATTTCCAAAACAAACTACGATACAAGTTGATCGAGGAGAGACAGGCAACTTTATAAACTTACCTTACTTCGATCACTCAGAAACAATGAGATACGGTCTAGATAAAACTGGAAACGCTTTTAGTCTTAGAGATTTTTTAGACCATGGTGAATCCAACAAGGTGGATAAGCATACTCTTATGCATCAAGACTTTGGTGTATTTGAAGATGGGTTTAGTGACTGTCCTCCCTGTATGCAATCACTAATACGTGAGGGTGTTGGAGAGGGTAACCGTAATACTTTTATGTTTAACGCTTGTACCCAAGAGAAAAAACGTAACCCAGACAAGTGGAAGAAAGAAGTGGAGAAGATAAACATACAGGCATGTACTCCACCTTTGTCTTCACGTGAATTGTTACAGCTACAAAAGCAGCAGGAAAAGAAAGACTATCAATATCAGTGCAACCAGCACCCATTAAAATCATTTTGTAACCGTGAGATATGCAAGAAAAGAAAGCACGGTATTGACGGTGGTCCGGTGCTCACGATCAATGGTCTAAGTGTACTGGAATCTGACCCTCGTGTCTGGTTCGTTAGTATTGATGGCAGGACTGTAGAACTATCGACAGAACAACTACAAGTTCCGCTACAGTTTCAACGAGCATGCATGGAACAACTACATTTTATGCCACCAATACCGAAACAAGCGGATTGGACTAATGCTCTTAACACATTGATGCAGACAGCTTCTGTTATCGAGGTGTCAGAAGAAGACACAGAGCGCGGCCAGTTTAAAGATTTCGTTATTGAATACTGCACTGGCAGGCTAACAGCCCAGGATCCGTCAGAGGTAACGATAGGCAAGGCATGGACGGATGAGGATCAAAACGTGATCTATTTTAAACCAGAGGGTCTTGAAAGATTCTTAGAACAAAAAGGTTTTATTAAGTATCGCAACAAGCGCGGTATTCTCATGACGCGATTATCTGAACTGGGAGGAGAAAAGAGTGCTCGTTTATCTTGGAAGGACACATACACAGGTAAAAAAATGAGAGTGAGGTGTTGGAAGATTCCAACCTTTGATGAACAGGACGTTCCTACTGAAGTAAAACTACCAACAATGGAGAATATTAAAAATGACGACATCCCCTTCTAATTTTTTAAAGATAGATGAAGTGGCTAAAATTTTACAAGTCGATAGGACAACAATCTATCGCTGGCTGAAGGAGGGTACATTTCCAGACCCTACTCGTATTGGCCCTGCTTTTAAGATGGAGAATGGTAAGAAGAAACCAAAGAGACAAGGTATACGTTGGGAGGAAGACCTCATTCGTGCTTGGATGAAAGACAACGCATGGCAAGGTTTAGTTAATGCGGAAGATTGAACAGCTTTACTTTGGGCCACCAGGGTGCGGTAAAACATATACTCTGATGCAAGTTATCAGGGATTTGATGGGCGAGGATGGTATACCTCCCCACCAGATAGCGTTTTGCTCCTTCTCTCGTAAAGCAATTCAAGAGGCTAGAGAGAGAGCTGGCTCAGATCTTTCATTAAGTAAGGAAGAGACACCGCATTTTAGAACGCTTCACTCAACTTGTTACCATGCTCTTGGTCTTTCCTCTAGCCAGGTTATGGGATCAGAGGACTATAAAGAGATTGGTAGAGGTATGCACCACAACCTTAACTTTGATGCAGAGGTTGATGATTCTACAGGTTTGACAACAACAAGTAATCCATACCTTCGTTGTATTGAACTGTCTCGTGCTCGACAGACCAGTTTAGAAAGCGAGTTTAAACGCATAAACAATCCAACAATGCATTGGACTTTACAAGAACAGATAGATGCAAATATAAAAATATACAAACAAGAAAAAGAAAAGTTTGATTTTGCTGATATGCTATCTCTTTTTGCTAAAGGGCAAGGCTCTGCTCCAGAGATAGAAGCGTTAATAGTAGACGAGGCACAGGATTTAACCGCATTACAGTGGGCCGTGGTTCGTAGACTTAAACAAACAGCTAGTCATGTTTTCTATGCAGGAGATGATGACCAAGCTATCCATCGATGGGCTGGCGTAGAAGTCTCAAGGTTTACTGGATGCACGGAAAATAAAATAGTTTTAGATCAAAGTTATCGTGTTCCACGTAAGGTTCACGCTCTTGCAGAGTCTATTGTTTGTCGGATTAAAAACAGATATCAGAAGACCTGGAGGCCAACAAATCAAGACGGAAATATATCATTCAATCTTAATGTCTGGGACTTAAATTTAGATCATGGATCTTGGACGATTATGGGCAGAACCAATAGATTGTTGGTTCCTATCATGCAAGAGTTAAGTGAAAATGGATACTTGTACGAGGACAGCAACGGTAACACAAACATATCACAGAGAATCTTAACAGCTAAAGTTACATGGGAGAACTTAGCTAGTGGTGGTCAGGTGGATCTCAATTCGATTAGAAGTTTGTATGAACAGATGCCCAAGAACAACAAGATCTTAAAAAGAGGAGCGTCTTCTTTTCTTGACACATTAGATCCAGAAATACCTCACACAATAACAGCGTTACAAGAGAGCGATAAGTTTTTAGCCACCAACAACATGCCGTGGTTCGAGGTTATCAAAGGTGTGAACGATAGCACTCGTGCAAAGTTTGATGCGGTTTTGCGTAGAGAAGGATCTAAAGGTTTATCCAATCCAAGAATTAAAGTTTCCACAATACATCGTATGAAAGGTGGTGAAGACGATAATATAATTTTATTGAGTGATACATCTTATGCCGCGAATAAGTACGGTGATATCGATGATGAAAGGCGTGTGTTTTATACTGGTGTTACCAGAGCTAAACAGAAACTTCACATTATAGAACCTCAAACAAAAACATATTTCCAGGAGTTAATGCTATGAAAACCATCTTGGTTTATCCAACAAACGAAACTCTTAATATAGTTATTGATGGAAAGGCTTATAAAAAAGACATGACTGCACCTGATATGGTTAGATTAGCTAATGAACTTCTAACAAGAGCATCTGACATGATGTACTTTGAAAAATGGAATAAGAAAAATGACAGCTAACTACGAGTTTAATTACGTCTACGATACGACATGGCAACCGCCTGATGTTTTTCCTGACTTAACCAACAGCAAAAACATGGCCATAGATCTTGAGACTTGTGATCCAAACATCAAGACACGTGGTCCTGGTTGGCCATACAAGGATGGCTACATCGTAGGATTTGCTATCGCTGCCGGTGACTTTGCAGGATACTACCCTATCGCTCATGCTGGTGGTGGTAACATAGATAAGAACATCGTTCTGCGGTGGGTTAAAAAACAGCTTGCTACTCCTGACATACCCAAGATTATGCACAACGCTATGTATGATGCGGGTTGGTTACAGACAGAGGGTATCGAGGTTCAAGGTAAAATTATCGATACGATGATTGCCGCGCCTCTTGTAGACGAGAACAGATTTTCATATTCGTTAGATGCCCTTGGCAAGCATTACCTTGATATGCGTAAAGACGAAAGGACACTAAAAGAAAGAGCGGCTGAGTTTGGGTTCGATGCTAAAGCCGATCTATGGCGTATGCCATCACAGTTTGTTGGGGAATATGCTGAGATGGATGCCGTACTAACACTACGTTTGTGGGAACATTTAAGTGCGATAATCAACAAAGAAGAACTGACCTCAGTCTTTGAACTAGAGACAGGGCTGATCCCTGTCGTATTGGAAATGCGCCGTCGGGGGGTACGTGTTGATCTGGATATCGCAGAACAGGCAAAAGAAAAACTAAACTCTTCCTACAACAGCTTATGGCAGAAAATATATAAAGAAACGAACGTGGAACTTGAACCGTGGGCAGCGGCTTCGGTTGCACAGGTCTTTGACAGTATGGACTTGCACTACAACAAAACTAAAACAGACCAACCTTCTTTTACAAAACAGTTTTTAAATGAACATTCACATCCGATTGCTAAGAAGATTGTGCGTTTAAGAGAGTTGGATAAAGCTAAGAGTACTTTTATTGAGACAATTCTAAACTACGAACACAAAGGCAGAATACATGCAGAGTTTCATGCCTTGAGATCAGACGATGGGGGGACAGTTACTGGCCGATTCTCGTCATCTCACCCCAATCTACAACAGATGCCAGCACGTGATCCTGAGATTAAGAAACTTATACGAGGGTTGTTCTTGCCCGAAGAGGGAGAGAAGTGGGGTAGCTTTGACTACTCGTCCCAGGAGCCACGGTTGTTGGTGCACTTTTGTGGATCTTTGCCAGACAAGTTTCGCCATCCCAAGATAGAGGGTGTTATACAAGAATACAACGAGGGTGACCCCGACTTTCACCAGATGGTGGCAGACATGGCCGACATAAGCCGTAAGGATGCCAAGACAGTCAACCTTGGAATTATGTATGGCATGGGTCAGAAAAAGCTAGCTGGCGTTCTAGGGGTCAGTATAGACGAAGCAAAGGAGCTTCTTGGACAGTACCATGTCAAGGTGCCTTTTGTTAAGGACATTGCCGATATCGCCATGAAACAGGGACAGGATGCCGGTCAGGTGAGAACTATACTTGGCAGGCGTTGTCGGTTTGATATGTGGGAGCCAAAGTCCTACCAGTACAACAAGCCTATGAACTTTGATAACGCAATTAAAAACTATGGCGGTAAGGGTATGATTAGACGTGCCTTTACATACAAGGCATTAAACAGGTTGATACAGGGGTCAGCAGCTGACCAGACCAAGAAAGCCATGCTTGAATGCTACAAGGCTGGATATCAGCCATTGTTACAGGTGCATGACGAACTATGCTTTAGTATTAAAGAAGGTGAAGAAAAGGATATTGCCGAAATCATGGAGACTTGTGTGGATTTATTAGTTCCGTCCAAGGTTGATGTGGCTATAGCCGATAACTGGGGGGATGTAGATTAGAAATCGTTGCCAGTACGCATCATTTCACTAAGTCTTTCAGCCCGTTTGCCTACCTGACGAGCCCACTTGGAATCTAAAAGCTCATCTGCTGCTTGATCCCACATCTGTTGTTTCATGTACGAGATGGACTTCTTGAATCCAGAGAACCGTGGCATACCCAGATTAAACACAAGGTCACACAACACACGTTGCCGCACCTCATCAAGGTCTTTCCACCAGGGCATTACATTATCAAGTTCTCTGACAACGATGTCGATATCGTTACTTAACAGGTAGTCTATTTCATCGTCTGAAAGACCACGATCACGTAGGTTACGTCCCACTCCAATGGTGGGTATCCCCTCGCTGTCATCATATACGGTTTTTTCAACTCCTTCATGGAGGCGAAGTTGATCTATTAGTCTATCTCTATTCATCATTGCTGTCCAAAAGTGCCACGTGTAACAGGGTTAGGCACCAGTATAGGGTTGACATTGGTCCGTGAACCAGGTGGTGGTGGTGGTTGTGTTTGAATCGGAACCGGTGGTGGTTGGGGTGGTGGCATTCTAGTGCGGTTATTAGGAAGTATCCTAGTGCGGATAGCCTCTGAAATTTCTTCGTTTGTCATGCTACTAGGAAACCTAACAACCCCGACATTTGGTATTTCCACAGAGGTAAACTGTTCTTGAGGAGTCTCAACCGCTTGTTGTTCAGATGGTCTTAGTGACTTACCGGTAAAAATATTCTGTATTTCAAATAACTCACTGGGTAACTGATTAGTTACACGTTGTCTTGTCGGATCAAGGCTTTCTCTAGCAATCCTGTCAAACTTTTGTCTACTTAAAGCCACAGGTTTAAACTGACCTGAAAGTATCATACTACCTTCAGCACTGCCTATATTATTTTCTTTCATAATTCTAAGGATGTCTGCTTCACTTGTGCCAAGATCAGCAGCGTCCTGAAGAATTTTACTTAATCCGCTTTGCACTTTGTATAGGTCGTTATTTGCTTTCGTGTAGCCATCGATTATGTCTTGAGGGGTAGATGCTCGATTATTAATCGCGGCGTTAAAAGCACCGCTGGCGGCTGTCCTTGCTGTTCTATACTCACCTAAAGCAAAACGAAGGCTGTTAGGGACATCAACAATGTTTCGTCTTAAACCTGTAAACATTGTTAGTAGTTCTTCTTGAGGGGTGTATACCTCTCCACCACGAGTTGGTTCTCCCGTTATAGCTTTAACAAATCTACCTGACTCTAAAGTGCCCCTGTTCTCGCGCACAATAGGATCCAAAAATCCTGGTGAAAAACCACCTAAAACATGCAACATTGACTTAGATAGCACGTCCCCTAAATTTTCTCCTCCTAGATTTTCTCCACCAGGACGGTAAATAGTGGCACCGGTAGACGTTTTACCTCCACGTCCAAAAGGAGCTACATCGAATATTCTCTCTGCTACCAAAGATTCACTGGCAAAAGGTTCTATTAAACGAGTAAAAGCACTCCATGCACCATCGCTTACTTTTGCAACCTCTGAATCTGTAAGAAAACCTTTTTCTTTGTATGCTCTTAAAGCCGTTCTTGCTGTGCCCAACAAGTAGTCATAAGGCATCATATAACTTAGGTCGATGTAATCAATCTTACCGTCTTTAGGATTTGATAAAGGGACGATGATATTATTTCTGTGATATTCTGGAAGAAAAGATTTCAACTTTTCTAGTTCTTCCTCGGTCATGTTGTTCAATTCAAGCGCGGCCAGTTGAACACCTTTCGGCACCATAATGCCGGAAGCCACATAACTAGAAGCTCTTTGCGCTCCGATTGCCCTTATCTCCCTTTCAAGGTCTTTAGCTCTCTTTGCACCAATCCTTTCGATTAAATCTTTACTGGCCTTGAAGCCCATCTCTCTAACAGATTGCTCCATTATGTTGGCTGTATTACGAATAATCTCCGCAGGAAAAGCCATAAAGTTACCGACAACAGGAACACGTCTAATAATATTAACTATCTCAGGAACACGAGAGTAGGTAGGCATTGTTCGATTGACAATTTCTCCTGCAAAAGCAGTAAGGGGATCTATCTCTCTGCCCGTCATTGTGGTTCTTCTCAGACCTGTTTGTGAAAGACCTGAGGACAATATATCGTCTGCTATGTCATTAAAATTTAGACCAGCCTTTTTAAGGGCTCCTGCATATTTGGCCTTTTCACCCATCATCCCAGAGACTTTCCAAAAAGTATCTGTGCCCGAATAAACCTTTTGCAGTTGTTTAAAGATAGGAGCTTCATTAACAAAATTACTGATTCGTTGGCTAGTCTTAGAAGCCACCCCACCGCCAGCATTCTCTTGTATTAATTTCTTAAACTCATTAACAGTAAGGTTTTGGTCTCGTATATTCAGAGCCCCTAAATCCTCATAAAGTTCTCTAAATTCTTTTCCTGATAAGTTGCCTATCTTTCCTACGGTTAAAGCAAAAGATTCACTTAAATCCATATCACGAGCAATATTACCATTTGCACCTAAGAAAAAACTACCAGATAGAGCGTTTCTCACTTGCGCCAGTGGGTTTAACACAGTCTTTGCTATTTGCGATAGACCCTTTGCTTGTAAGGACAAAGCTAACGCAGTGTTCATGGCAGTGTTAGAATTAACTTCATTGGTAATAATTTTATAAAACTCAGGAGACACGTAAGATCCTGTCAACTCCCCAAACTGTCCCTTGGTAACATCCTCCGAAACCAGTTCATCGTTGACTATTTTTTCACGTCTTGCACCGCCAACTCTTTTATAGCCGCGAGATTTTAAAAGTTCTTCTGCTTGTTTTATTTCAATGTCGCCAAAATCTTCTGGTATTTGTTTACTTGCACTATCACCGAAGAATGGAGTCATTGTGTCATTAGCCTTTTTTTCTGCTGTAGTAGGCACACGAACAATAAACGGCCTAGCGGTGCCACTATCGATAGCTCGTATAAGATTTTCATCAAACAAATCTACAGCAAAATCAGAGTTGTTTCTTAGTTCTCGATAGAACTTAGAGGCAGCAAGATTTTCTGTCATCTTACCAATTGTAGTTAAATATGCTTCTTGGGCATTGGCTCTTCCACCACGTCTTTCACCCATCAACTTTCTTAGGTTGGGAGAGTCATCGATAAGTTTTTTTCTTTCGGTAAAGATACCCTCACTTAAATTAAATAAAGGTTTTTCACCACCACCTTTATTTCTGAATTGCTTTTTGTTTTTTTGAAAATTAAGAAATTGTTTTAAACCATCTTCAATGGCTTCATCATCTCTTCCTTTGATTTTGAAGTCTCTTGTTAGTATGGAAAATACTGTGTTCTTTGCCTCTTGTCGTAACTCAGCATCGGTTAATGTGCCGTACTTTTGAGCATCAAGAAGTCTAAGATTGCTCATGACCTCATCAACAGCAGCTTTGCCTTCTGTCGTATTTAACATGCCAGGCGTAATTCTTTTTTCTGGCTGAAGAAAAACATCGTATGTTCTATGAATATATTTAGTCACGTTGTCTTTAAAAGTTTGTATTAACGCATTTTTTTGTCCGGTAGGGAGAGTTGATTTCTTTAGTTCTTCTATAAAGGAATTTGATAACCCGTCAATTTCTTGCCGCATAGTAAGAGCAGCGTTAGAAACCTTTTCGTTGTACCTCTCTGACATGGATTTCACGGCACCCTTTTCTCCGTCCAACACTCTCCAAAGGTAGTCGTAGCCCTCTTGAACATCCGACTTCGAGGGCTTAGATCCTAATGTCTGTTTTATCGTAGACTTTAAGGCATTATCAAAATCAGAAAACTGTTTTGATGCAATCTTTGTTGCAGTTTCAAGAGCACCTTCAGTCTCTATAATCCGTTCATTAATCTCTTTAGGTCTAAGACCACCAGATGCAAACCACTTTTGTAGCGTTCCACCCGCGAGTTTTTCTTTAGCTATATCTATACCTTCGCCAATCAAACGAGCCGTCTGAGGAACACCAGGCACAGCCGAAGCAGCTTTTACGGTAGCTCCAAGAGCGGGAAAGGCGGCTTCAAAAGCTCCCCCTATCGCTGTTCCTTCAACACCAACTTTAAGTTTATTGATAAGTCTCCGACCCGCTTCTTCTCTTCCTGATAGTGTGGTATCGGTCTCTTCTGTCTGTAAAAGAGGTAAGACATCAAAAGAATCTGAAAGAGTTCTAGTGCCATCAGGAGATACAAAAGCATCTGAAACACCAGCGGCTAACGAAGTGGTTACAGCCTGTCTTGGTCTAGTGCCAAGAGCGGCTTGCCCAATCTTAGATGATCCAAACTGTTCAGCTTTACGACCTAAAGCCGTAGTAGCCTTGAGAGAACGTCCAATATCGGTGCCTGCTTTTGCGGCTTTAGCGACTTGTCCAGCCCTTCCAAGCCACCCAACAACAGGAATAAACGCACCAGCAAAGTTAGTTATACCCTCCGCCGCTTTACCCGCACCGGTTTGTGGATCAAGTCCCAAGTATTCTTTAAAGTCTTCAAAGGTTTTTGTGACAGCACGAGAGGTATCTGTGTCAGCTATCAAATCAATGCCTGCCGCACCAAGCTCTGCGATACCTTGTGGAATACCAATAAGACCCGCTCCAACACCCTCTGCTATATCAGTAAAAGTGCCTTGCTCTTGCTCTTCTTGCTCTGGTGCAGGAGCCGTGGTCTGTTGTTGCTGCGCCTGTGGAATGATTTTTGTCTTGATAGCATCAACAATCTCCTCTTGAGACATGCTATCAGGGAAATCTACAGTCCCCACTCCTTTTATTTCAACAGTGGTCATTTTTTATTTCAATTTTCCAGTTTTATCATCATAGACGAAGCTAGGAGTTCCAGTTGTTGGCCTAGGAGTTGATCCTCCACTTGAGGCTTCGAATATAGATCGAATTTGATCGGCTATAAATGGAGCAAGATCCTTGTCACCCACAGTTTTAACCCCAGGGTTTTGTTTCTTATATGCAGCGATAAATTGTGCCTTCTTTGACGGATCATTTATTGCGTTAAATACTAAAGTCTTTAGGTTAGTTCTTTTAAGTGATTTCCCGTCTAGGTGTTGGTTAACCAATTCACTAAATTTTGAACCGTGTTCATCGGTGCCTTTTTCTAACTCAGGATACAGTCTCCCTATTACAGCATCAGCGAACCGTACGGATGAAGGTGTACCTTGAAGCTGCACTTGTAATTTTGTAATTTTGTTTCTTGCGGCAGCAATGTTCTCTGCACTTTCACGACGATTGTTTGCTATTTTTTCTTGACTAGCTATTTGGTCTCGTATGTTTCCGGCTCTAGTAACCATCTGTGCTATGGCTATTCTCTCGTTAGAGAATATACCAGCGAACCGAGCTTGAAGTTTTCGTTCTTGAAGTTGGAAATCTTGAGCAAATTTCTTCCTTGCTTCATCGTCTTTTAAGAATTTCTGAAGACCAAATTCTTTAGCTTTTCTTTCTCTGGCTTGTCTCTTTTCTTCGGTGTCATTAAACTTTTTGACTCCTTTTAACAAACCATCAGCGATATTTGATAATGCATTCGGAGACCGACCTGACGCTATAGCAAAACCAAGAAAAGCCAGATTATATCCATCTATTGTTTTGTCTTTTCCAGGATCCTCTTTGAATATTTTTTTGTATAACTCCATGTTTTTGTTAACTTCTTCTTCTGGAGTCATCTTTTTGCCAGTTTCAACACCTAAGGCAGAAAGTATGCTTTTGTTAAGTGACGAGTCGCTGATAAGATCTTTTCTGTTCAAATCTAAAAAATCTGTGGCAGCTCTTGCGACAGCCTCTCCTTTTTCTTTCCGAGAGGCGTTTTTTCTAGCTTCAGTAACAACTTTAGTTTTTGCGTCATCACGCCGTTTTTGTTTAATCTCGTTTGGATCCGCTCCAGGTGCAAAGTATGGATCTATCGGATCTTCACTTTCATTACGAATTTTTTCAGCTATTTTTGTTGCATCATTACCTGATATGATGGATCTCGCTTGCGGTATAGCTTTTGTAGTTTCGCCTGCCTCTGCAACAGCTTTGGTATCTATTACTGATACGTTCCCTCTCTCAGCTGCTATTGCATCATCAGGTGAAATGTTATTTGTTTGTGCTGTTCTTCTATTATCAAGTTCTTCTAATGTAGGAAGATCAACACCGGTAAAATATTCTAAGGCTCCTCTGCCCCCTCCGTATATTGCCCTACTTGCCTCACCAAGTGCTTGTCTGGTCGGATCACCAACATATTTCTTGACATCTTGTAGGAAAGGAACTCTAGCTGTTAAATCTCTATCTATTTGTCTGGCTCTCTCAAGAATAGATTTATCAGATGACTCAGAGAGAGGAGCTGTTGTAGACTCGTCTGCCTCTGCCTCAGCTTTGGGATCTATTACTGTTACGACATCTCCTTTAGGAAGATTACTAGTAATAAGAGTGTCATACTCATCTCTTCGTGAAGGATTAAGAGCCCTCTCTAAGTTTGTAAAAATAGCAGGACGATCATAAGGGCCTTGAGTTTCATCCGCTAAACCGAACTGTTCAAAGTCTTTTCTTTGCGCCGACAATCTGTCTGGTCTTCCCGCTCTTCCCACATTTGGCAGAGGTATAAATCTTTCTGTTTCATCCGCTAAACCAAACTGGTCAAAGTCTGTTGAAGACAATACATTGCCTGCATCAGCTTGTATGTTAACAAGTCGAGCGGCTGTGGATTTAGGTAAACCTCCAAGATTAACTAATCGACTCAAAGCCTGTTGAGCACTTAATATCCCACCACCTTGTTGAAACCTTTGCACCGGATCACCATTAGCCATGGCCATCGCTGTCTGTTGTAGTTCTGGACTAGAAGCAAGGATACCGCCTATGTTACTTGGTGGAGCAGGAAGCGTTTCTGCTTGAGCCATCATGTTCTGGCCCATTGCTGCCGCTTGGTTGTTTAACTCTTCTCGTCTTACACCAGCAGCAACTTCAAGCTGTCTACGAGCCGCATCGTTACGTATATTTCCTATTCCATTTCTAATCATGGTGATTTGCCCCCAAATAAACCGCCAAGCAACGGTGTCTGACTTAACCCGTATAAACCAAGACCGAGACCAGCAACCTGAGATGCCGTGCTAGGTGACGGTGACTGTTCTGTGGTTATTCGCTGTTGCGTGGACGGCACACCACGGAATATGTCCGACTGGAACGATAATCGAGAGAATGGCTCTTGGAACTGTGCCATCTGGTTTCTAAAGTTTGCATCAAGTTCTGCTTGCCGTTGTGCCTGTTCAGCCCTGCCGACATTGCCAAGTGCCGTTATATCACGTAAAGCGGAACTTTGTGCGGTCTCACCAAGTGCTGCCTGTTGTAAACCAAGCCTGCCGATACCTTGTCCTAATTGACCTATTCCTTGACCCAACTGACCGAAGATCTGCGCTCCACGTTGCTGTCTGTTTAACGCATCCTCAAAAGCCTTTTGAGATCGAGTAGCGGCTGCTTCAAAACCCTGTCTTCTTAAACTAGCTGTTGTTCTGCTTAACTGGTCAAGCAAGTTTCTGTCTTGTTCTGTCTGAGCAACAGCGGCTCGTGATCCACCAAAAGCCCCTCTTCCCGCAGCTTGTGCCCCTAACTGTGTGCCAAATACAGCACTGGCTCGTCTTGCATCTTCCTGTGCCTGTTGAACAACAGCATCTTCAAAAGGATTCATAAACTGTTGTACTTGTGACGGATCAAACTGTGCGCTAGTTCCTGCGAGAGAACCGATACCTTGTCCAAAAGCCCCAAGCCCCGTTCCAAAAGCACTAATCCCCTGTGCTGTAGTATCAGCGGCATCTCTAATAAAAGGATCAGCGATACCCACATTGGTTCTTGTCAAATCAAAAGCCTGTTGTGTCGTAGGCGAAAGCCCTGCAACAGCCCTGTCTGGTAAATCAGTAGCAGTTTCTCCTAATCTGCCTGTAGACGCTAACAGGTCTTTAAGAAAAGTTTCTTGATACTCAGGAAGTACCGTTAATTCTTCGCGGCGAACTGTTTCAACCATTATGCTACCCTGTTCTCAAATTCTTTCATCATTTTATACATGGCAGCAGGACCACCACTTCCTTCAACAGCATCTGCTGTCATAACAAACTCACCATCAGACAACAAAGCCTGCTGAACTGGTTTACCATTTTGCGTTATCATCGCAGGAATCATATCATCCTTAGGTCCACCAGGACCTGTTATAAACCCACCCTCTTTGGCTGTCATGACACTTTCTGACTGTGGGTTAGCGATTTGTTGCGACTCCATCAGGTCTTGCTGCTGTAAACGTGCTAGCTCCTCAGGTGTACTGAAAGATACACGTCTTCCATCAGACCCAAATACATAGACATCACCTTCGATTCTGCCTGAGGCTTTCGGACTACCTTTATAGCCTGGAAGTCCTTCACCTCCACCAACATTTGTTATACCACCTGTCGGAACGGGTTCAGGCTTAGAAAGAGCCGCTAACGCTACACCAGGAAGAAGTAAATCTTTTATACCAAAACCACCTGCTTTTTTCGCGGCTTCACCCGCCGCCGCCGCCGTTGTCGCTTTGCCTGCAATGGCTGCTCCAAGTTTTTCACCAATACCGCCAATGCCAGGATTACCTGACGCTGTCGTTGAGAGACCAATCTTACTACCAAGAGCGGCTCCTGTTGCTCCAGGCTTAAACCCTCTTCCTCCAAGTAAAAAAGAAGTGCCTCCAGCTAAACCAGCACTAATCAACGCATCCTTAGGTTTTTTTCCTTCAACCAAAGAACCAATGCCTGCACCCGCACCCGCACCAATAGGACCGCCTATTATGCCACCTAAGATACCGCCTATCGTTGATAAAAAACCCATAGCTACCCCTTACGTGATAGTCACTGTAACAGAACCTACAGCACTTGTTCCAACATTTCCAGAGACATGAGGATTATTTGCTCTAGATATCTTTAAAAACCCATCAACTTCAAACACAGATCCAATTTCAAGACCCACGTCATTCGAACTAAGGTTGGTGAAAACCATAGTCGTGTGTCTGCCTTCGCCTGGTTGTTGCTGTTGATTAACAAAAAGCGATAGACCTCTAACCAAATCATTAAAGTATGATACCTGATATGACTCTGGTGGTACAGAAAATATTGGAGGAACAAGAGACCTACTACTCATCGCCTGCCATCCGGTTGTATTTCCACACGTGAAGTACCTAAACGCCAAGTCACACCTTGGTTCGAGGTTTCTATACGAACGCCAACTGATCGACCTCGTAGGCGCACATGGTTTTGTGTAGCTTCATTGCTTACAGTAAATGCCGTTGTCCTTACAAATCCTTTACCAGGAAAGTCCTCTGCCTTCAATGTAAATGTCGCTGACCTATCAGCTGTGGAAGGAGAGTCAAGAAAGTCTATATCAGGCACCAAACGGCGTATAAAAGAAAACTGTTCTCCATCCCCTAGCTCAACAGGACTAGATTCAATGAAAGCTGAAAGTGCAGAACCGTCATCATCCTGACCATTTTCATGGTTAAACAGCAGATTTGTTGTACCAGCAGCGATAGGAAACTCGTTAATGCCACGATCTATCCAAGCTGTTCTAGCTAAAGCACCGAAATACCAGACTTTTTCATCGTAGTTGTAGATTACATACTTATCATTAATGCTAGCACTTGCTGATGGGTAGAACCAGAAGATCTCACCAAACTCGCTATTGACACCAGCAACTACCTGTTCACCCTGTGTATAATTAAAGTCATCAAAGACCGTATCTCTAACAGTGCAAGCAAGAGGTTTAAGAGAACCATCATAAAGATAAAACCGTCCATTGCCCATCCAAAACACTGCATCGTTAACAGCAACTGCCGCATTTGGACCTATGATCGTGCTACCTAGAGAGATCTGAGTTAAACCAAATATAAAAGGTGGCCCTACAAACTGTAGCGAATGAACGGATGTATCTGTTAAAACAATAATCTCTCGCCTTGTTTCTATAGCTGCTACAATTTCAGATCCAGTTCCAACTAGAAGATCTCCCGCAGTATTTGTAGCAGTAGGATTCCAATCAAATGGGTTCTCCTGAGTGGAGAATCTAATTAACAGTTTGTCTTGTGTTGAAGATCCAATCGCGTTAGTGCCAAAAGCAAGAACGTGACGGTCACGATCAGAGACTATAATTTTTCGTGCAATCGTGGGAGCATTTGTATCAAGTGTTGAAAGCTCCACAGCCCGTGTTGTTATACCGTTTGTTCTATCCCAATAATAAATAGATCCATCACGAACATTAAATATTAAATCTTCACCAAAATTATCTTGACCAAACACACGTATGCTACCACCACCCGCAACAGAAGTTGCCGCCGAACCCCAAGTGCCACGACCCCAAGTGCCTGCGCCCCAACCTGTGCCTGGTACGACAGTATCTATACCCACATTGATTTGATACTTTGCGACAACGCTTCCTCCACCATTACCTGAATCAGAAGCATTAGCAGCAACAGACGTTGTTATCGTATAAGTATTTGCCGTTGGCACAGTAACTATCTCGTACTCTATATTTAAAACAGCCGCAGTTATATTGCCACCTAACGTAGCGGCACCACTGAAAGTTACAAAGTCTCCTACAATAGCTCCGTGTCCACTATCCGTAACAGTGACGGTGGTTGATCCATTAGTAGCGGCAAAAGTAGCGGCATTAGTTGTTGTTTTACGAAGCGGAGTTACATCATTAAAAGAACCGCCTTCTTCAATGTAAAACTTCTTGTGTGTTCCTACACCTAAAAACTTTGAACCGTCTAACGCAAC
>CETC01019338.1_pt1 | contig 18191 bp, 25 predicted proteins | sample 326911 | NCBI WGS metagenome assembly CETC01 (sample SAMEA2622694, study PRJEB7988) | marine metagenome | isolation source: saline water (ENVO:00002010), including | reverse complement strand
CAACGGAGCGTCATTCATTACACGATTGTTGGCTATCTCTATATAATTTTTATTAAGTTCAATAATCTTGGCGTTTCTACCAAGTCTGTCTGCCACAAGTCCAGTAGTCCCAGACCCTCCGAAAGGGTCTAGGACTGTTCCCTCCTCTGGACACCCTGCTTTTACGCATGGTTCTATTAGTTCTGTTGGGAATACGGCAAAGTGTGCTTCCCTATATGGCTTAGTAGTTACTGTCCATACAGACCTTTTGTTCTTTGTTTCGTATGATTTTTCAAGACCACTATGTGGTTGCAGACCAGTACCTTCATTGTGATACTTGCCGTCTGTTCTGTCTCTTGTACCCCAATCAGTTGCTTTCTCTTTGATTGACTCATTATCATAGTAGTAATTCTTATTCTTGCTAAACAAAAATATATATTCGTGTGACTTTGTGCATCTATCTTTCACACTCTCTGGCATAGGGTTTGGCTTGTGCCATATGATGTCTTGTCTTAGATACCAACCATCATCTTGCAGTGCAAACGCAACTCTCCAAGGTATACCAATCAAGTCTTTCTGTTTTAGTCCGTCTATTTTGTTGGCTCTATGTGGACTTGACTCTGGAAAGTCTTGCCTTGTACTTGATACTGTCTGCTTTACTTGCTTTCCGTCTGCTCTATAATTGTAGTAAGAGTCTCCAAGATTTAACCAGAGAGTTCCATCGTCTCTTAACACTCTGTGAACTTCACGAAAGACTTGCACTAAATTATTCACAAATTGTGATGGTGTTTCTTCTAATCCTAACTGCGAGTCTTTTCTTACTGCACCACACTTAGGACATGTGCTTCTGTATATTGCGTCACCGACAACATTGCCTTTTTCATGCATGGCTTTATGTCCAGTAACAGTATCCTTAGATATTTTTGTAGTTCTCATGTGAGGACAGTTAGGGTCGCCACCTTCCCATGTACCAGTTTGATAATCCCTCAACCCCCAGTATGGGGGTGAGGTAACACAACAGTTCACAGATTTGCTAGGTAAAGTTTTTAAAACCTCTCTACAATCACCAATGTGAATATCAATCATAGTAAGGTTCTTTGTATTCAGACAAAGGGTGTTTAGTTTTCATTGTATAAAGTACACGTCTTGCTTGGTTCATGCTTAGTGTAAATCTGTTAGCCGTGTCTTGTATTGTGTGGTTTTTGTCGTTAGGTTTCTTCTTTCTGCTCTGCATCTCTCTATGCCATAGTTTTACTTGAGCAATAAAATCATCTGTGTATCTCGGATTAGTCATCTGCTATCTCTCCATATAAAGCACCATACCCAATTATATCTATAACACTGTCTAAATGCTTGGGTGTTTCAATTAGACGTGCCAACTTTACAGCAATCATACACTTGTAAACATCTTGTGGAGTTACATCTTTCTCCAATAGAACAGACCAAAGCTTTGCTATTCTTTTGTGGTTTGCCAATGCATCGCCATATATCTTGGCTCTGTCTTTGGCTATAAGCTTTCCTGCTTTGTCTAATATCTTATCTCGTTTCATATTCCTTTCTCCATAGGTTTGTATACCTTGTAAGATGAACAAACTTTTCTTGCCTCTGAGTCTGTCTTTGTACAAGTCCAACTGCCTTGATGATTAGCTTCTGCAAACTGGCAAGTGTTACAAGCTACTGGAACTGGTGCATTGTGCCAACAAACAGATTTTTTAAAACAACCTCTGCATCTCCAATCTGTTTCGTCTGTCGCAAGTTTCTTTGCTTTGTTTTCAATAACGTCTTCTATTCTTTTCTTTATAAATGCTATCTCGAAGTCGTCCCATTTAACTATCTCAGCATGGTATTCGCTAGTGTTCTTACTGATAGCAATAAAAAAACTTTCTTTAAAGCCAGATAATGCCATCATCATTTGTAACTGTGAGAAATATTTAGGGTGAGATATACGAACTCCGTCTTTCATAAACTTTTTAAAGTTTGCATCGTTCATTGATTTTATTTCTAATACCCTTAGAACACCATCATCTGTCTCTATGTGTCCGTCCATATGGCAAACTACATGACCACCCAACTGTTCGTAAGTATACTGTCTGCCAGTAAGTCCGTCTTTTTCCCAGACCCTTACATCAGCTTTATCTTTTATATCTTTAATAACTATGTCTTCTAGTATGTGACCAAGTTTAAATATTCTTTTTAACTTTGGTTCTGCCACATCATTGGGGAAACCTCTCAAAGAGAATGCTTGGTAAGCATCGCATTGAGTTCCTATACCAGATGCACCTATATAATCTCTTGCTTTTTCTTTAGGTTCTTGTCTGTACCCATCGTCAATGGCTTTAATTAAATCGTCTGCGCTTTTAATCATAAATAATCCTATGGTGAGGGAGGCTGGCACCCCTGCAAACCTCCCTCGTAAAGAGTGCTTGTGAAAATTTTATTACATTCTGTTTAACAATAATTAAAGGAGACCTTTCTTTAAGTTAAATGTTAAAGTTGACAAGCACTCCTATTCCATTACTAGAATGGAATTTCGTCATCAAGCTCTTTTGCTTCACCATATGGCTTATAAACCTTGACCTCTGTCTGTGTTCTTTCTTTACCATCGTCACCAGTAAAAGGCTTGCCGTCTCCGACAACAACTGCTAACTCAAGATTTTTAAGAGACGCAACATCACCAGGCTTGTCTGGGTTAGGGTGCTGAGCCGCAATGAGCAAAGACTTTAGTTGTCTTTTACCTATATCAACTGCTTGTGGATTTTTATTTACAAGGTTGAAGTTTGCGTTGATGTCTCCAACTTCTTCAACTCCTTTAAAATTTACTTGCAAATATTTTCCACCAGTTGCACTGTCTTTCATTACGGCATCTGTTATCTTAACGTGATGCTCTCCTTTTGGTAGCCTAACATAGCCACTGCTTGACTCAACCTTAGTTAAATCAAGACTACTAAAACCATTCCAATCAGTCATTTTTACCTCCTTCACTCATTCTTGCTAATAGTTCAGTTACATCGTTTACTTCTTCAAAGGCACTCAACGTGTTAAGTGGGTCACGAACTTTACCATGCCAACCACTTACCTCGTCTGTTACTATATACCTTTTGACTTTTGGTACACCTTTATCATTTGTTTCTGTCTTCCTTACACCACACATAACGTGGTCAAACAAGGCAGGAACATGTTTGCTAACGGCAGTACCCTTCACTAGGGGCCAGTATTGTGTTACATCGTTTGCGTCTTTCTCTTCTTTGGCAAGACACGTAATGTAAACATGTATAGGTAAATCCCTAATCCATTTAAGAGAACCAAGCATTAGTCTGCTATAGTCTCCCCATAATGCGAACCCATTACTAGAGTTCTCATGTTGCTTTTCGAGATGTTCAATTAGTCTTTCAGATAATTCTGTCAAGCTATCAATGGCTATCCATTTGTATCCTGCTTCCTTGAACTCTTTTGATTGCAACATTTTTACTATACCAGTAAACGAATAGTCTCCGTTTTCTGGGTCATGGTTTCCGTCCCAAGAAGTGAACGGAAGATAATCAATATTAACATCTTCAACAGACTTTAATCCTGCTTCACCAGATAATATTAATCCTTTCCCATATCTTTTTTGGAAGTAACGGCATTGGAATGTTTTACCAAATCCGTGATGTGCATATAGTAATAGTTTAATTGCACCACCTTTTTGTATGTCAGAGGTCTTCATTACATTAAACATTCTGCACCACCTTTACTCTTGCTTTATCAAGCTTTCTAGTCAATGCAGGCTTCAATGTATTCTGCTCTCCACTTGGAAGTTTTTTAAACTTCCTCTTATCAACAGATAAAGTTCTTGTAACGTACTCTGGCAAGTCGCCTTCGCCAAAAATCTCTTCTAGCATTGGCTTGTCCCATGCCCATCGTTCACTTCTTGAACATGTTACTTGAAACCTCTCCGTTGTTTTCGACTGTTCTCCCTCTGTCTCTGGAAATGCCAAAGCAATCTCGTTCTGGAGTTGTTGTATCCTTTCAAGTTTTGCTGGCAAGTCTAACTCTAATGTGTAGAGTTCGTGACATAGGAGGTCTAAGTTGTCTGATGGGGTTGAATCAGACTCTTTGGATTTACCAAAGCTATCCCAACTGTCTGAAGACATATGCTTCTCCTTTTCTAGTTTTGCATCAGCGTTTATCGAATGATGCTTTACATGAACCAGAATGTAATATATAACTTACACGAATGCAAGCATAAAAGGAGAAAAAAATGTATAAAATTAATTTTTCTAGGCTTATCAATGACTTCGGAGGAGCATCAACAGTGGCTAGAAAGATAAATAAAGCTAGGACAATACCTTATCAATGGGTTAAGAAAGGTAAATGTTCAACGAAAGTTCTGGAGGAACTAAAAAATGTTAACCCAACATGCAGTATAGACGATTATTTTGAGGAGGTACACAATGGGAAAGGAAAACGTAAAGCTTAATCATGCGTTAGAGTATTTGGAGCGTGGTTGGTCTGTCATACCAATAAAGCCTAAAGGTAAACGACCTGCTATCAGATGGCTTGAATATCAGAAACGTCTACCAACAGAAGATGAGGTCACTCAATGGTGGACGCAATGGGAAGACTACGACATTGCACTTGTAACTGGTGAAGTGAGTGGCGTTGTTGTTGTTGATTGTGATAATGACAACGCATTCAAAGCCTCTCAAGAAGCAGAGATGATTACGCCTATTAAAGTTAAGACGAAGAGAGGCGTACATCTCTACTTCGAACACCCAAAAGACGGAATACGTAGAGGTCCGAGAGCAGGTGTAAACAGCAGAGGTGCAGACTGGCCCCAGATTAATGGGTTAGACTTTAGAGGAGACGGCAGTTACGCACTGCTACCACCTTCAAAGAACTACGAATGGGATTATCCAACAGACGTATTCGATTATGATGAGATGAACGTCTGGAAAGATTGGAAGCCGTCACTCAAAGAACGTATTAATGATGGTGACTTTCATTTCTCAAAGCTCGACTTGAGTTCTGTCAAACCTTTTGACCCTAACGAAATGTTATCTGAGTGGGATAGAACTGCAAAGTACGTGACTGAAAAGTTTCCAACCACATTAAAGATACCATCTGGCATGAGCAATGGACGTAATGAACGTGTTATGAGGTACGTGTCTGAGTGCATACTGAATGGATACTTTGGCTCTGAGCTTCGCCTTCGTGGCATTGCTTTTATGAACGAGTTCTTTGTAGATGCATTGGACGAAAGAGAATTTGAAGCGACTGTCAGTTCTATGGAACAGTCAGAAAGACGAAACCACCCAGAAAGATTTGATGAAGACGGAAACTTTATTGGTCAGCCATTGACTGAGGAGTTTAAAGACAGACCCAGAAAGCTTATCCAGATGAAGGACGCAGACCAACTGATGGAGGAGAGTAAGGGTAAAGTATATCTTATTGAGCCTTGGCTACCTACAAATACAATCGTGCAAGTGTATGGATACAGTGGACATGGTAAGTCTATGTTTGTTCAGCATTGTATATCTGCTTTGTGTAGTGGTAGAAAATACTTTGGTTGTTTCGAACTCGGAAAACCTGCGAGGGCGTTGTATTTGGATTTTGAAATGGGCATGTCTACTATAGCTAGACGTCTGATTGAGATGAGGCAGATGCATGGAGACACGCAAGATAGGCTAAACATATGGACACCTTTCGTAGATAAAAAAGAAATAGACTTGAAGAAAAGGGAGGGACTTGAAGAGCTACAAGCGTGGATAACATTCTCAGACCCAGACGTTGTGATAATAGACACAATCAGGTCAGCTTATCCTGGCTTGATGGAGAACTCGGCAGACGAATGGAGTCGAGTCAACCAGTTAGCTGTCAAACTCAGGAACTCAGGACTCGCTGTCATTATGATACATCATTCTAACAAGCCGTCTGAGGGTGGTCTGGGTAGAGAGGCAGGCTCAACCAACCAGTTGACTGTACTGGAGACACAAATAAAAGTAACTCAAGTATACAAAGACGAAGACACGGCAAAGCAAAATGCCGCTATCTGGGACGGCAGTTATGAACGACCAGTATTCCCTCTACTGGAGGGCAAACTTCCGACAGACTATAGATTATATATGGTAATGGAAATTAAGTATGGGAAAGTCAGAGAGTGGACAGACATACATGATAGAGTACAATGGATTGGCTTTGGTTCGCACAATACGAAAGATGAAAGATGCGTTGTCGCAAGTCAATCAACTAAGCAAAAAGCGAAAGCTATGGCTCTTGATGGCACAGACCCACTGAGCATAGCTGAGACTTTGCAAAGACCTCTACGTCTTATAAATGAATGGCTAGAACTTTAGTTTCTTTCCGTCAACATACACGGCAACTAACTTTGCGTTAGGAAAATGTACCCTCACCTTGTCCATAAGTTCTGCAATGTCTGGGTACTTTTTACGATTGTCTTCGGCTTGTTGTTGTGTCATTTATTTGTTACAACTACTTAAACTTCGTCTCTTGTTCTTTGTCTCGTGGTGGGCTACGCCCAACCACGTAAGAACAAACGTAGTTGTAACATATTTTTTTTGATTTGTCAATACCCCTATGATATTTTTCCTACATGCCACGTAGAGTGAATGTAGACGAGGAAAATCTATCATGGCTTAAAGCTAATCACAGCAGGTTAAGCCATAAAGAACTTGCGTCTAAATTTAATTGTTGCGTAGACACCATAAAACGGATACTTGTAAGACATAACTTACAAGATTTTGATGGAGCTAAGTACCAAGTCAAGCGAACTTACGAAGAAAAAACATGGCAAAGACCATGCATGGATTGTGGAGACACAAAAAAGCGACCAAAAAACTGGTACTACTGCATTGAATGTAGAATTAAAAGGGGGTACGAAGATTTATGAGCAGACAGAAACGAAAAGGAGACGGCTTCGAGCGTGAGTTAGCAGCGTACTTCAACGAGGAGGCAGACATAAACACAGCATATCGTGCGCCATTGTCTGGTGGAGGGAAGGTAAGTTCTCATGGTGGAGCAGACTTAATCGGAGTGCCAGACTTATTTGTAGAAGCCAAGCGTGTTGAGCGTCTGAACTTTATGGACGCAATCAGACAGGCAGAAAAAAATTCACAGGAAACGAATAGCCCAGAGACGCCCATCGTTATCAACAGACGAAACAGAATGACGACTGAAGAAAGTCTATGCGTACTCAGACTGAAAGACTTTATGAAATATTACAACGCTTTCTTGGAACTAACTGGTAGACACAAAAGCAAAAATTCTGTAGCATAAACTTGTAAACAAGGAGAAGTATATGGCTTATTCAACTAACAAAGGTCTTGTCTTCGGAACGCAGAAAATGAACGGCACAAAGAAGAATGCTTTTCAAGGTTTGCAATTTCGTAATCGTTCACAATTACCATCACAGTTTGGCTCAAGTCTTAACAAGAAAAAGGTCAACGTCTTTGGTGGCAGACTAAGAAAGCAGGTGTAACATGCCAGGACCTATGAAAAAAGGTAAAAAGAAAAAGAAGAAAATCGTCTACAAGTAAGACGACTACCTCTCGCATCTAGTGTACACTCTCCCTTTAAGGAGAGTGTACAATCGAACCAATTAGTATAGCATTAGCCGCATACACGGCAATCAAGGCAGGCGTCTCGGCAGGACGTGAGATGCAAGACCTTGGAAAAGACATCGGAAAACTATTCGATGCCATAGACGTTCTACGCAATGACCACAACAAAAAGAAACGTGGTGTATTCGCAGGCTCAGAAAATGAAGAGGCGATGGACACGTTCATCAACAAGAAAAAAGCTGAAGACATGGAGAACGAACTGCGTCAGATAATCATGGAAACTAGGGGATATGAAGCTTGGCAAGAACTGCTAAGATTACGTGTTGAAATTAGACGTAAGAGGAAGGAAGCCGAGCGAGAAAGAATGCTCGCTCGACAAAAGTTTTGGGAAAACTTATGGTTGTACGGAGGTGTCTTTGTTATCCTTGTTGGCATTGCCGTCATCTTGTTTTTTGTCGGCACTGCTCTCGTTGCTAGTGGCACTTTCGACAGATGGTTCGGAAGAAGCTGACTTACGTGGTACGAGTCTAGCTAACGTCTCGAATATCCAACCACTGTAGTTGAGTGAACTCCTCAACAAGTCTAATACTTGCATACCATTTTGTATTGTACTGATGTTATCGGCAAACAGTATCTCTGTACCGATAAGCTTTCCGTCTTTCTCAACAAGATAGATTTTTCCTACCTCTATCGTGTTGGGTCTGGTGTCTTCACCATTGGCTTGTTCTTCTGCCATTTAATCCTCCTTTGGTTTGTTAATAAGGTTTACTGTATCATGTAAATGAGATGGTGCAAGATGCGAGTATCTCATTACCATGTCGAGAGAGGTATGTCCAAGTAAATCAGCCACGGCTCTCAAGCTTGCGCCTTTCTGCACAAGATGTGATGCAAACGTATGTCTGCAATCATGGGGGTTAAAGTCTTCAATGCCTGCCTTTGCGAGTGCTTCATTGAAGTACTTATAAAACTTGTATTTGTTCCATGAGTTGTACTCGTCTGACCTAAATACAACTTCATCATTCGACTTGAACTCACGGAAACCATAGTCACTAATGTAAGTAACAAAATGCACTGGCACTTTACGTCTCAGTGTACGTCCACCCTTACGAGAGACGATAACAACACACGTTGTCTCAACGTCTCTTGCTCGCAGGTTGAATGCCTCACCAAGTCTAGCACCACTATAAAACAAGAACCTCAGTATCGGTTGCAGACATACACGTGCAGACACAATCATTCTGTCTCGCTCTCGCTCTGTCAGCCATCGTACTCGTGCATCATCAGACGTTGGTTGCTTCAGCTTATACGTTGGCACACTTCTACCCATGTCGTTGTTGTAGTTAATCATCGACTTGATAGACGTCATCTCTCTCGATACACTGTTGTCTTTGTTTCCACGTCCCTTAAAATAATCCATGACTTCGGCTTGTCCCAACGAACAAAGAAACCTATGACCAAACTCATTCTCAAACAGACGTAAGTTCACAATGTCAGTACTACCAGGCAGCTTACTTCGGCTGCCCAGGTAAAGTTTTATTGCGTCTGCCACTGTCGTCTTCGCACCCAAGTCTGCTTTCTTACCTGCGTCACGGAATATTTCTCGCATTCTCTCCTTGGCTAACGTCTTTTGTCCGACAGTAAATCCAGTTGACTTACGAATACGATGGGTGTTACCCATCGTATCCTTGACAAACCCATGAGCATATAGATGTCCGTTCCTCTCAACTAACTTCATTATTTACCTCCCATTAGTTTGTATTCCTTGGTAACTGTACCAAGTTTCTTGTCACCTCTACCATGCTCCTTAACTCTTGTGGTAAAGCCTTCTCTCTTAACAGAACCATCGTCATTGTACAACGTGGGATACACTCTCGTATGTGCATCAACTTCGTGATACTTCTTTGGTGTACCAACACCACCTTGACCATTGCTATCAGTTCTGTACAGATTGACACCTTCATCTTTCGGAAGGTTGACCTTGAGAACTACATGCTCGTCTGATGGTATAGTTTCTCCACGTATCAGAGTTCTCTTGCCTTTCGTCTGTCTCACCTCTTGAGTAACGTGTCTAGGATAGTTCCATATATTCAACAACGAGATAAGGAATCGTATGTCTCCCATACAACCAAGCAATGAACTGTAATCTCCCCTGCTCTTCTGTATTTGGTTTCTCATTGGGTCTATCTCGAGTCCAATGCCAGGCTTCCACATGACGTGTCTTCTCAACAAATCCCAATCTTTCTTGTCTTTTCTCTTCTTGCTATTGTGATAAGACCATATGTTACCCCACAATGCTCTATCAACATTCAAGGCAGACGGCTTGCATTGCTCCAACGTAAGGTCGTGAGGATACAATATCTCTTGCATTCTCTTCATTAGGTTCTCCTCGCTCTCATACTTCTTGCCATACCTTTCAAGTTCGAATGGTGTCTGTCTGTACTCCTTGATAACCTCATCATCGAAAGGATTCCCAAAGTTCACAACCATTCTCATGTCATGTATGTAGACCTTATTGTTTACGTGCTTGACCATATGTGGCTCTATGCCTTTGTCATATTCAGCATTGGCAAAGTATATAAAGCTATCGAATGTATAAACCTTGTCACCCAAATACATTCCCTCTACGTCTTCGGTCTTGCGTATCCAATAACCAACAGATGGATTGACAATAGAAGATGGCACGTCTCCATTACATATACCCCACTTATTGTGAAAGATTTTCTGTTGCCACCACTGTTTCGTTGGCTCGTTCCACTCAATGAAAAGGTTCTCTGATGGTGGCTCTGAGTTCCACAAGGCAAGCACGGCTTCATCAGCAGTAAAGTCTGCACCTCTCTGCACAATCTCTTGCATCAGACTCGCATGAACGATTGCTTTCTTGGCTTTCTTAAAGTCCATTTGATATCGCTTCACGACTTTTCTACTCTCATCGTTCTTGTATATCTGCAAGCCTTTGCTCGGTCTTTTTAAAGCATACGATACTTGCTCATGCAAGATTAGCTTGTTCATCTTGGCAACAATCTGTTTCACAACTTTCTCTTCAGCACTTATCTTGGCTTCTGCAAAACCTCTCGCTTTGTTGTAGGTTATTCTGCCGTCTTCAATATCGTCCATCATTATGTCTCTGAAAGATGGTGGCTCATGTGTCACTGGTGGCTCAATGTCAGACGACTTGAACTTAACACCAGTTGCTTTCTCTTGTATCACCTCTTTCAAGAACGGCATTATGTCCGAAAACTTTGGCATATCAAACAAGCCTACCCTTGCGATAGGCTTTTGCATCTGATTATATCCTGTCATGTGAAGAGTTTTCTTTGACCTCGGTGTGGCAGACCCTTTCTTGTGAGTATTTTTCTTACTTTGTTTCATTACTTCCTCCTATTACTGCGTAGAAATCTTTCTCGGTGTCAGGCGAGACTTCTTCCGTACTCGCCAGACTTGTTACCATCACAACAGAGTCGTTGTAAGACCTAGACTTTTTCATCTGTTCTTTCGCCAACCTCTCTGCGTCCTCGTATCTTGGTGTGTATACCAAAATCTTTTCGTAAGATGTTATTTCCATCTTCACTATCCAACCTTTACTCATGTCTGTTCTCCTTTTCTCTTTTGTTTTTAAGTCCGTGATACATAGTCCAAAGTCTTCGGTCTGTAGGGTGTACGTCTCCAGTAATCCTCCACCATTCTTCAGAGTTGCTCCAACCTTTGTAGTACTTCCCCTCAATGTCATCGATGCGACTTTGAATTTCTTCGAGTGTTAGTTTCTTACTCATTTTTTAACTCCCTTGATGCTGCTGCCTCTACGTCTGCAAACGTATCGTACTCTCCACTTGGCATGAAGTATACGTGTACTTTGTAACCAGTTTTAGTGTTCACAACTTCAAACTCTCTATCGCTTGTGAACCCAAGCACATACGTCTTGCGTTCTGAATGGTTGGACTTGAACCCAAGCACACATAGTTTCCTCTCACTACATGGCTTGTTCACATACAACCAATCACCAACGACACGGAACATACCTTTCTTCGTGTCGTCAATATCCTTGATTTCTTTCACCCAAAAGGGTGGCTTTTTGCCACCCTTTGATGGATACTTGGCAGTGCTACCCTTGATAGGTGTGGCACTTGCTTTCTTGATGTCGTCATCTGTAATGACTCCATCAGACTTTGCATTACGTGACACAACTGTGAGGAACTCTTGCTTTTCCTCTACGTCTAGCACGTTATACAGTTTCAATAGCTTATCAATCACACTCATTACGCATCTCCCCTTGGCAACTCACCTTTCTCACACATATAGAAGTGAGAGAAATTGCCATCTTCACCCATGTGAGAACATGAAAGTATTATCGACCTTAACATCTCCTTGTTCTTGTCTTTGACACCACTCGCAGAATTGTATATCAAGTCCATGCCTTCAAGCACGTCTCCAACATATCGATACAAAACATCGACCATCTCTGTCATCAATGCCTCGTCTGCGAATGCCATAGGTGGACAAATGTGAGGTTGGAAAGCATACTTACCTGCAATCTCACGTAACTTCTCGTCTATCTTTGGCTTTGAAAAGACAGATGGGGTCTTGACAGACGGAAACTTTTTGCGATATTCTTCACGTGAGGTTGATGTTTGAGTACTTGTTCTTTTCCTTGTACTCTTCCTCGATTGTGTGTACTGAAACAGAGAGGGTGTAGGTGTAGAATTAGTTTTCTCATTTGTTCCTCCCAAAGCAGAAGCCTGCTCCCTCTCGATTACACCTAAGTCTTCTAGCTTTTTCTTCGCTATCTTACTCGTTGCTTTAGATTTTTCTTGCTTTAAAGTCATTGTCGACCTCCTTACATATTGTTGAAATTTTATCGTAATTATCTGATTTGATTTTTGCGTAGTTCACTCGCTTTGCAACCTCAAACCAAAACCTAAATTGCATTCCTCTTGTGGGATACAAAGGCAACCAATGATTATGTATGGTAAATGATTTCTTTACTCCCATTATGCAATCCTCTTGTGGATACCAACCTTTGTACCCAACAGTATCTGAGACAACTCACCCATTGCACTCTTGGCAAGTTCTCCCACATTCTCTACTACAACGTGCTTGCTGTAGTAATCTTTCACGGCACTGTCTCTGATGCCAATACCAACAACGTCCGTGTCTTTGTCTGCTTCAATCTTCTTCACAGTATCCACGAGATGTCTTCTCAATGACACATCGTAGTTTGTGCTACACGCAGGCTGACCATCAGACAATACGATTAACACTTTACGTTGCTCGTTCCTCTCTTTAAGTCTGTCATATGCATACTGCACACTCTCGCCATCGACATTGTTACCACCACTACATTGTGAGATGCATGAGATAGCACCTTTGGCTTCAAACAATCTCTCCTTGAAGTGCTTGAATATCCACATATCAATGCTCTCCCAACGTGTATACCTAAGTCTGTCTTTATAATCTGTACTCCTTGGTGGAACATTAGGCACACTGCCTTGACCAGTGTTGAACCCAAGTATCTCGTATGCGATACCAGTTCTATCAACACATTCAGCAATCGCCATTGCACATTGTTGAGCGACAAACACTTTCTCGCCACTCATAGAACCACTCAAGTCAACAAGCATGGTCAATGCAGTATCCATCTCACGTCTATCAGACTTCATCTTGAATACATTTGGCTTGCCATTGAAAGCAGACGGAAACCTGCGACTATCCAATCGTCCGTCCTCTTTTCCAAAGTCCCAATCTCTCTGCGATTTAGCGAACAATGCTCTCTCGATGGAACGTCTCATCATATTCACATCGCCTTGCATCATGGTTAAGTGCCTATCATATTGAGATGCCTTGCCCTCTTTCAATCTCAAGTGACCATACGCATTTCTGTACTTGTTAGGAGCATCAGTTCTGTGATGCCATTTGTCGTGAGCAGTACTCTGTGCTGAGTATGCCTTGCCACTACGCAAGTCTTTGTGGTCTGCTGAGTTCTGCCTACCAATCTCCTTGACAATCTCCTTGTACTCGAAGTCCTCATACACATCGTCTTCCTGAACCTCTTCAGGAACTTCCGAACACTCAGAACCACCTTGTCTGTGTGTGAACCTCTCTCTCTGTTCACCACTGCCTTTGTTCTCGTCTCCGTCTGTTGGTTTGGATACTTCAGCACCATCGCCTGGCTCATTGCCTTTCTTGCCAGGTGTTTTTCCTACTGATACGTCTGTCGGTTTAGGAGCTTCTTTCTTCGGCTCTTCCTCACGTATCTCTTTCTCAATCTTCTTGGCAAGTGCAATCACGTCTTTGGTGTTCTTGCAATCGTCAATCTTCTTAGTCCATCGCTCAATCTTCTCTCGAACATGAGGCTTTAACAAGTCCAAACATATGTCTGCACCATTGTTGCCATAGTGCTTGCGACCTTCCCATGTGATTGCAACTGGTGTAATGAACGTGAGATTATCCAATGCCTCTTTCTCAAAGCCAGTTCCTATGGACTCAAGGAAGCCATCGTTGACACAACCAGACGTAGCAACAAGGTTCTCTTTCGAACCTGCATACTCGTCTATCACTTTCTTCTCCAAGTAAATGTCCTCGATAGCATTCTGTAAGTTCAAGAGCAACTTGTTGCCCTCATTCTCCTTGCCGAACTTGTTGAGTGCTTTGAAGTCTGTGTGTCGAATGTGACCACTCTCATGGTCAACATATCCACGCATGATTGCTTGGTCATTTTTGCTGATGTCCTTCTCGAAGTCCATCGCTGGCAGTACGATAGTCGAGCCGTTAGTCATGGCTTCTTCGCCTTGGAACTCAACTGTTACGTCTTCTTTCCTACCGAATACTGATGAGGTCTTGCGAACCTCGTGTTGAAATAAATCTGATTTCATGTTTTACCTCCTTATGAAAAGATTCTGTTTACGATACCTTTGAGTACGGCTCTGTCTTGTTGCGTACATCTGTCAAGTATCACGGCTTCAAGTGCTTCATTCACGGCATCTTTGTCATTAAACAACGTGCAGAAGTTCACTATTGTATCGCCAAGAGATAGCATACCACGTGGCGATATTGGCTGAAGCACTTTCGATGTGGTAAATGCTTCAAGATGTTCACCAACGTACTGATTGAGTTGGTCACGTTGATTGTCTTTCAACAACGGAACTTTGCTCTTGAGCAAATCATCACGTTGCTTTTTGTCAAGGTATGGTACGTTGACCCATATGGTAAATCTGTCAATCATCGCCATACTCTGTGGTCTTGCACCTTGATACATACCATACTCATCGCCTTGACCTACTGTGTTACCAGTTGCGACCATTCTGAACTGTGGGTGTGGTTGAACTACACGTCCACCATCTTCCGTTAGCATCAATCCGTTGCCTTCGAATGCTCTCTGCATCACGTAAGCAACGTCTGGTCTGATGAAGTCAATCTCGTCAAAGCAACCAACACATGGTGTCGTCATCATCTTTGGCAAGATACCCTCAACGAACTTGGACTCCGTAGCACCACTCGAACCAGTGGTCAGCACGTCTCTGCCAAGTAAGTCCATACGTGTAACCTCACTGTCGAAGTTCACTCTCATAAATGGTGTCGATGTGTAAGCACAAACTTGCTCGATGAAAGTCGTCTTACCACTACCAGTATGACCATGTAGATACACACGTTGGTTGGTGTTCAATGCATACAGAACTCTCAACAAACTCGATGGTCTGAAGATGTACCCACTGTCAATCGCAGGAACGTAAGGGTGTGGCTTATCCCATTCCCATGTGAGAATGTCGAAGTCGAACATCTTTTTGCTCGCACTTGGTATCGTGAATACCTCATGTGCTTTCTTCGTTACTTGCTTACCACTTGGTATCTCACCACTTGCCTCGACTTTGCTAGGTGCAATCGCAGTACTCGCTGACATGATTCTCAGCTTTTTCTCCATGTCTGCAAGTTCCTCTGCTTGAACGTCTACCTTGCTCATCATGTCATCATATTCGTTAGACAGTTTCTCGATGTCGTCTAGTCCGATTGTCTTCAACGTCATGTTCACAAGGTTGAGGCTATCTTTGCTTGCACTCTTCACCTTTGAGGCAAGAGACGCTTTACTCTTAGTATCCAACCCAAGTTTAGGGTGCAAACCAATAGATGAATGCATTTGTGCAAGATTGTATACAACGTGAGAACATATGCCATCAAACGGAACGTCTTTGTCGTTGAGTTTGTCAGCCGTCTGTTTCCAATTACAGTGTTTGAGGTTGTACTCAGTTGCAATCAATGGCTCGTTTTCCATGAGGTCGTGAAGACCCTGTGCCTTGATGTCGAACATTGGAACTTCCCATGTCTCGGCAAAGTTCTTCAACACTTGAACGAGTGCAGTAGTGATGTCGTCCGTGTCAACCTCACACTCTGTCATAAGGCAAACTTTCGACATGATGTCCAACAAGGCAGTAGCACCTAGAGTGTTGGCATCGAACTCGTCAAGGTCTTGTGCCTCTCTGTCTCGCCATGTAGACACTTTCTCGCTAGGTGCAGTTGCAATCCACTCGGTTCTTTGTTTGTGCAACTCGTCTGACACCTCTTTGTGTCTGCCAAAGTCGTAGCCACTCTTGCTTGAGTTTGAGTAGCCATAGCGAAATGGGTCAAGTATCGCATCGAGTACGTTACTAGCACCAAATTCGCTGAAGATGATGTCGTACAACGCAGGAATAGAACAAGACATGATGACACCACTCACAGTTGGCTTGTAGCTTGGCATTTTCAATGCGTTTGTGGAACGTCTCTGAATGTCTGCAATATCGACATCGTTATCTGCAACGTGATGTGCAAGTATTGGCGAAGCCATGCTACGTAATTTACTACGCATCTTGCCGTAGTCCATAGCCATGATTTCCTTTAGTTCTGCTCGTATGTGAGCAACTCTCTTCTCATCAATCATAAGTCCTCCTTGTGTGTAATGATGATTGTAATATATGAATGACAGTTTGTCAACCCCCTATTGTGTCAATAGTTGGTCAACAAATTCTGTCGTTCTATAATAAGTCCTTCGGACTAGGTGTGTGTCTGTCTGTGCGTTAGTTTAACCAATGAGGTTTTCTACTGTGTTTCCATCTCGCAAATGAGAGTTTGTCTAGTCTGTAGAAGTCTCTGTACGCATTGATAGGATAGTCCTCGTCCGTTTTGATGGACTCGTAGTGTTGTCCAAAGCATTGAGGGTGCTTTGTAATCTTGCCCTTTGGAATGTGATGTATTCCTTGTAAGATTGCATGAAACGGCTTTCTTGCTCCATGCATTCTTCGGTATCGCACCTTGTATTCTAACAACATGCACCAGTACAACGTGAAAGCGAATTTGAAGTTGTCTCGTGTCTCCATGCACCACAAGGTGCATGGGTGTTTCTGATGTACTGGTTTGTACAAGTTGTTTTCAAAGGCGAACTCTGCGTTGTGATGCCACAATGCCGTGCAAAGCATCTGTGCCTCTTCGAGTGGCATCTTCACAATGTGTTGGTCGCATAGTGATTTGGCTATACGTTGTGGTTCACGTTCAATGAGAAATCGGTTCATTGTTCCCACCTATAAAAGCAATGAGTATCAATGCAAACTGTCTTCGTGAACTGTTCAGCCCATGATGGGTAAACATAGTCTGCGTGATAATGCGTAGCACCATCAGTGAGGTCAATGTGAAAGTTGCCTTCAAGTATATACGTGGCTAGTTCTTCAGCCCACATATATGCTTGCAAGTCTATCGTCTCGTCTTCTGGCTTGCCATCACAGTAAAAGCTGAACTGACACTTGTTCGGAACGATTTTGTTGTTCCACGTGTAGCGTTGACCTTGAGTGACAACTTCACATACGTCATTTGGAAACCTCCAATCGTTGACTCGGTTGATGACAACTTGTGCTACGGCTAGTTGGGCGACAGTGCTTTCGCTACGAGCCTCCCAAAAGATTGCGTGTGAAAGACACACCAATGCAGTTGCAGTTTCAAGAAACATTACGCATTACCTCCTTTCTTGTTCCACTTGTCGAACACACCCTTGATGATGTTGTCGTTGTTCTCGATAGCTTGCTTGATTTCGTCATCGCTCATTTCTTGTGTGAACATGACACCACTCGACTCTTCTGGCACGTCAAACACCTCGTCTATTATGTCAGACGTGAAGTCGGTCTGTTGTGCAGTGATGTCGTTCTTCAAGTCTTCGTGAGCATCTGTCTCGCTATCGGCTTCGATTACTGTCGAATACGTTGTTGTCTTCGACCATTCAAATGTGTACTTTGGCATATTTACCTCCATGTGCCTGTTGTTGTTTCGTAGGGAATGAAAACACACGGCATCGTCTCCCACGTGCCGTCGTTGTAGTAGGTTTTCGAACCACAACCCACCATGAACTCGATGAACACGAGCATTATGAGATGGATTACAAGTACGAACATGATAAAAACGCCTATGGCTTTGAGTTTTTCGAGCAACATATTATCGTCTCCTCGTGTTACGTTGTTGTTGTCTTCGCTCTAAGAGCCTAGCTTGTTTCTCGGCACGTTTCAACATGATTACGTTGTTGTCGTCTGTTGCTCGTGTTATCAGTCGTTGTAGTCTGTGTTGTTGTCGCATAATTTACCTCCATGCGTCTGTGTGAAAAAAAAACAAAAAAAAAGCAGAGACGCATAATGCGTCTCTGCGTTT
>CETC01008886.1_pt1 | contig 18280 bp, 30 predicted proteins | sample 326911 | NCBI WGS metagenome assembly CETC01 (sample SAMEA2622694, study PRJEB7988) | marine metagenome | isolation source: saline water (ENVO:00002010), including | reverse complement strand
AAGGGTCCTGATACGACCCTGTTCCAGTTACTGGGATTTGTGGTAGATGCGGCACAAAGGTTTGCCACGATTACCGACATGAAGGTAGGTGATGGTAATCAGAGCGCGGCGGTGGGCACGACGGTCGCTATGTTGGAGCAGGGCGCACGGGTAATGAGTGCGGTGCATAAACGGTTGCACTATGCCATGCGTAAAGAATTTAAGATTCTAGCAAGGGTGATGCACGAGTCTTTGCCGCAGGAATATCCGTATTCGGTGGCCGGTGGTGAGCAAACCATCATGGCGTCAGACTTTGACGACAGGATAGACGTGATTCCGGTGTCTAATCCCAACATCTTTTCCCAAGCGCAGCGTATTGCGTTGGCTCAGAGTCAGCTTGAACTAGCCATGCAAGCTCCGCAGCTACATAATCAACAGGAAGCGTTCAGAAGAATGTACGAAGCCTTGGGTGTTAGGGACATTGATAGTATTTTGAAAGCCCCGGAAGTGGAAGAACCGCAACCAAAAGATCCTGCACAAGAAAATGTGGACGCTTTAGAAGAGATCTCACTTAAAGCGTTTGAAGGACAGGACCATGACGCGCATATTTTGGCGCATTTGACCTTCATGGCGAGTGGAATGGTGCAGCAACTGCCTAATGTTATCGTGGCCTTGCAGAAACACGTGCTCGAACACGTGAAATTGAAGGCTAGAGAGCAAGCGGCTATCCAGTTTGTGCAGCAGAATCAGGGTCAACCGGCTACGGAGGATCAGATGTTGCAGGTTGAGGCGATGGTAGCCCAGATTATTGCCCAAGAACTGACAGCGGTACGAGAATTAAGTCAGCAAATCATGGGCGGCGGCGCAGAAGAAGGCCCTGATCCGTTAATTGCGCTTAAACAGCAAGAAATTGACATCAAAGGCCAGAAGACACAGGCAGATATTGCTAATGATCAGGCAAAACTGGGCTTAGAAGAGCAAAAAATGCAAGAAAGAAGCCGTCAGTTTGACGATCGGCTAGAATCGCAGGAAAAACAAACTGAACAGCGCATAAATGCATCAAATATGCGTGAAAACATGAGGTTACGTGAAAAACTAGGAGAAACTCCATGAGTAGAACAGTAAAAATTAACGGTGCTCCGCCACCTAAAACACCCGCAGCCACTAAATTTGAAGTAATTCAAGGTCAAGGCAAAGCACCTTTTAGTGATTTTAAAGAAATTCCTACACCTAAGAATTTGGACAAAGGCACGGTTACTACCGGCACTTGTCGGGGTATGGGAGCCATGTTGCGCGGCGGAAAGTTTACTATCAGTTAATGGAAAAAGAACTTTTACTCGCAGATGGATTTGAAGACGCTCTTATAGGCACTGGGGAGCGTTGTGGTCAACCTACTCTTGCGGTTTACGACAGACAAAAATGTATTGAAATCTTGCAGTCTCAGGGAATGTCTTATGAAGAAGCCTTGGAGTATTTTGATTTTAATGTAGTAGGCGCTTGGGTCGGTGATCAAACTCCAATTTTTGTTAATGTAGGTGAATCATGCCCTTAAAAAAAGGTAAGAGTCAAAAAACAGTTAAAAGCAATGTTAAGCAACTAAAACGCGAAGGTTATCCGCAGAAACAAGCGGTAGCTATCGCGCTAAACACCGCCGGTAAAAGCCGACGCAAAAGGAGACGTTCCACGTGAAACATTTCTGTCTAATTACCCTATTTCTATTGAGCAGTTGCTCCGTTTCTGAAGACATGATCGCTAACAAAGAATTGTATTGCTCGGGTGTCTACAAGGGCATACGTGCTGTAGGCCGTGTAACTACTGAAGTTACTACCGGAATACGGATTCCTGATGTGTGCGATACGATTGACGAAATCGTGGAGGAAGACGCCGAGGGAAAGTAGTGAAAAACCTCGAAGCCCTAATCAAACTGTGGGTATTACTCAATGAAACTTAGTGGATTACTCAAAACGCTTGCACCGACAATCACCAAGACGATTGCCTCTAGCAATCCGGTGGCGGGCATGGCGGTCAAGATACTGGCTGACAAACTAGGCATTGACGAAAAGAACCCAGCGAAGATAGAAAAGTTTCTGGAAAAGAACCCAGATCGGGTAGCCGAGGTTAAGGAAGCGGATCGGGAGTTCGAGGATAAAATCCGAGAAATGGAAATTGATCTGGAAGCTTTTCAAACAGAAGCGCAAGACGCCAAAGACGCTCGACGGCATTTTAGTAAAGACAGGACAAGCAAAGCTTTTGCCTTGATTTCTTTGATAGGGTTCTTAATATATTGTTTTTTTGTAACTTTAATGGGAGCAGATGTTGATGCTGCTACTACTAACTTGGTTATTGGCTACCTCGGAGGTCTTGTATCATCCGCCGCCTCTAGCTTCTATGGGTCAAGTAGCAGTGTCCGAAAATAAAATGGATAAATTAATCGAAACACTAAAACGCCATGAAGGTGTAAAAGCTCATGCTTACAAAGATTCTTTAGGAATATTGCACATTGGATGTGGAAGGAATATTGAAAATTCTGCGGAACATCGTGGGATCGGTCTTAGTGACGAGGAAATTGATTTTATGCTGTCCAACGATATTGCTCGTACCATACAGGAATTGAGTGAAGAGTATCGTTGGTTTCAAGAGCTAGAGGAAGGAGCACGTCGGGACGGGATTATAAACATGCATTTTAATTTGGGCAGATACCGGTTCGCTAAATTTGTAAAAGCCATCAGCCATATGGAACGCGGAAACTACGACGCGGCTGCCGCTGAGTTTTTGGATTCACGATGGGCTAAACAAGTAAAAGGTAGAAGTTTAGAAGTTACTGACATGATCAAGACTAATACTTATGTCTGATCCCTACGTCTTCAACGCTACCGTTCTCAAAATAATCGATGGAGATACGATTGATGTGGATGTGGATCTTGGGTGGAATATTTCTGTTGTTAATCAGCGTATTAGGCTTTACGGAGTGGATTGCCCGGAATCTCGCACTAGAGATTTGGAGGAAAAAAAATACGGATTGGCGGCAAAAACATTTGTCCAAGAGTTTTTACCGATAGGTTCTCAAGTACTTTTAAGAACACATGAAAAAGGTAAATACGGCAGATACCTTGGAGATTTTAAACGCTACGACAAATGGCTATGCGCTGAATTAATTAAACATCATCACGCTGTAGAGTATTTTGGTCAAAGTAAACACGCAATCCAACAAGCACATCTGGAGAATCGTAAAAGAATAGTATAAGATAGTGTCCGATTTAATAAGGCAATATAAGAATGGACGTTTTTAGATTAATTGACGCAATAAAAAAAACAATTAGAGACAGGAAGCAAAACGTAAGAGAAATATTAGAAAACAACGGCGTACAAAGCATGGAGCAGTATCAGAAGTTAATGGGAGAAATGGACGCTTTATTTTATATAGAACAGGAACTCACGAGCCTTATAAAAAAACAGGAGCAGATAGATGAGTGAAGCCGCAACAGTTACACCGGATGGCGTTTCCGCCAGCACGCAAACCATTGAAAATTCTTACGTCGATCCTGACGAAAGAGTCTTAGACCCTTCAAAGTTACAAGGTACCCTACTAGAACGTATGCCTGACCCCACAGGATGGAGGTTATTAATCTTGCCCTATCGAGGAAAAGGCATGACTAGCGGCGGTATTGCATTGAGCAAGCAGACCATTGATGAGGACCAAATACAAACCGTTGTAGGTTATGTATTGAAAGTAGGTTCTTTGGCCTACGCGGACAAAGAAAAATTTCCGTCAGGAGCTTGGTGCAAAGAAAAAGATTGGATAGTGTTTCCGCGCTATGCGGGATCTCGTTTCAAGATAGAGGGCGGCGAGGTCCGTGTTCTAAACGACGATGAGGTCATAGCAACAATTCAAAACCCAGACGACATTTTGAGCTTCTAAGGACAATTCAATGGCGAACGAAAAAAGCAATACGCATGAGGTAGACGACGGTCAGGTAGACCTAAGTTTTGAAGAATATGAAGAAACTACGGTTAATTTGCCATCGGAAGAAAAGAAAGAAACTGAAGAGGTTGCCGTAGAGGAGCCTGTTAAAAAAGAAGAAGAAGTCAAAGTTGCTCAAGAAAGCGAGGAAGACGAGCATGATGAGGTGTCTAAAAACGTAAAAAAACGTATAGATAGACTCACCAAGAAAATGCGCGAAGCCGAACGTAGAGAGCAGGAGGCTATAAACTACGCAAAAAGTGTGCAAGCCGAAGCGGCAAGCATGAAGAGTCGGCTGCAAACGGTTGATCAAGGTTATATGACGGAATACGGCAACCGTTTAAATATTGAGCAAGCTCAAACAGAGCAGCAGATAAAAGATGCAATGGATAGAGGCGACACGGATGCTGTGATACAAGGTCAGCGTAAGTTAGCTGAATTAGCCGTTTCTGCTGATCGCTATAAAACTGTACAGAGGAATCGAGAGCAACAGGCTCCTGATCAAACACAGGCTCAAGCACCGCAGCCACAAGCGCAACAGGCTCAAGCACCGCAGCCACAAGCTTTCGAACAACCTGCACCACAGGCTCCTGATCCAAAGGCAGAAGAGTGGGCTGCAAAAAATGAATGGTTTGGAAAAGATGAGGCCATGACTTTTGCCGCTTTTGGCATACATAAAGCAATGGTAGAGAACGAAGGGTTTGACCCGAAAAGCGATGACTATTATGATGAGCTAGATTCTCGCATAAGGGGTAAGTTCCCAGCAGAGTTTGATAACGGTTCCGGCAGAAAACCCGTCCAAAATGTAGCCGGAAATTCCCGCAGTAGAAGTAGAGGACGCAACAAGCAAGTAAAACTCACCCAAAGCCAAGTAGCTATTGCGAAAAAACTTGGGGTGCCGCTAGAAGAATACGCGAAGCATGTGAAAAATTAGGAGAATATGATGTCAACGAACAAAAAAGGGTTTGAGGGCACCAGAACTCCTCGCGCTACAAGCACTAGAGAAAAGACCGAACGGCGTAAGCCGTGGGCACCCTCCTCTAGTTTAGATGCACCACCTGCGCCCGAAGGGTATAAACACCGGTGGATACGTTCAGAAGCTCGTGGATTTGTGGATACAAAAAATGTATCGGCAAGATTACGAGAAGGATATGAATTGGTACGTGCTGAAGAATATCCTGACTTTGAAGCGCCGGTTATTGATTCAGGTAAATACGAAGGTGTCATCGGGGTCGGTGGGCTTATGTTAGCTCGTATACCTTTGGAAACCGTAAAAGAACGAAACGATTATTATCAAGGTCGCGCTAAAGACCTGCAAGATGCGGTAGACCAAGAGTTACAGCGAGAGAACGCTCACAATACAATGACGATCAGCAAGCCTGACCGTCAATCTCGTGTAAACTTTGGTGGTCCTCTGAAAGAGTGACCTTTTAGGAGATTAGTTCTATGGCTAACCAAGAAACAGCCTATGGTCTACGTCCTATTGGTATGGTGGGTAGTGGTCCCAATTCAACGGGTATCACGGAATATGAGATAGCAACAAATAACACCAATGCTATCTTTAACGGCGGTATTGTCGTTCCTCTAGCCAGTGGATTTATTGACCAAGCGGGTGATACCGCAGGTGGTACAACTCAAGCATTAGGCGTGCTTACTGGAGTTATGTATCACGATTCCGTGCAAAAGAAACCAGTTTGGCTTAACTATTGGCCCGGTTCCAACAGCGTAAGCGTTGACACGAATCATCCTGTCATGGCTTATGTTGCTGATAATCCCAATCAGATATTCCAATGTGCTTCTGATGCATCTTTGACAGATAAAGCGACTGCTCAAGCAGCCGTGTTTGCAAACACAGACTTGGGCACTTCTGCCCGTACCGGTTCTACCGATACAGGTAAGTCAAACTCTCAAGCCAGTGTGGCAAATATCAATACGACAGCTACATTACCTTTGCGTATTGTAGGCATCGTAGATGATGAGGCAAACGATGACTTCACTGCGGCGGGTATCCCGCTCAAAGTGCGGTTGAACGCTCACTTTAACGCAGCAACTCGTTCGTTTGATTCCCAGACGACTGCTGACTCAACTGGCATTTAAGGAGGCCCTAAATGACTATTTCTCGCGCTCAATTAGCGAAAGAACTAGAACCCGGCCTGAATGCTTTATTTGGGTTGGAGTATGATCGGTACGAAAACGAAGCAGCAGAAATCTTTGAAGCTGAAGGCTCAGATAGAGCTTTCGAAGAAGAAGTTATGCTGTCTGGTTTCGGAACTGCTCCGGTTAAATCAGAAGGTAGTGCAATTAACTTTGATGACGCGCAGGAAACTTACACTGCTCGTTACACAATGGAAACTATTGCTCTTGCTTTCTCCATTACAGAAGAAGCTGTAGAAGACAATCTTTATGATCGTCTGGCGGCCCGATACACTCGTGCATTGGCTCGTTCTATGGCTCAAACCAAGCAAATTAAAGGTGCAACTGTACTGAATAACGCTTTTTCTACTGCATCACCAATAGGTGATGGAGCAGCATTGTGTTCAGCAGCTCACCCTAGTTTGTCAGGTGATCAGTCTAACTTGTTAGCAACTCCTGCTGATTTGAATGAGACTTCGTTAGAAGACATTCTTATTCAGATTGCTGGGTTTACTGATGAAAGAGGATTGAAAATAGCTGTTCGTGGCACTAAGTTATTGATTCCTAAAGAACTTCAGTTTATTGCTGAAAGAATCATTAACTCAAACCTACGTCCGGGTTCAGCAGATAATGACATAAACGCAATGAAATCAATGGGAATGCTCCCAGAAGGCGCGGTGGTAAACCACTTCTTCACAGATGCCGATGCGTATTTTGTCAAAACTGACTGCCCTAACGGCTTCAAACTCTTCAACCGAACTCCGCTCAAAACAGCGATGGAAGGAGATTTTGATACAGGCAATATGCGTTTCAAGGCTCGTGAGAGATACGCTTTTGGTGTCTCTGATTGGCGTTGTGTTTTTGGCACACCGGGCGCATAGTAACTTTTGAGTTACACAAAAGGGGCGGCATTATTGTCGCCCTTTTTTTATTGGTTTATACTGTTATTGTTCACTGACTATCGCATCCCGTGATAGACACTAGCCACGACAGGAGAACACTACATGGCTACACATTTTAAAGGCCCGATTCTTTATTCGGCAGCCCAGAAAGGGCTTGAAAATTTAAACATAGGCGTATGGCCTGATCAATGCACTAAGTGGGACGATTTCGTTATGGAATTAGACACTGGCTGGACTGTTGTAAAAGACACCAGCGCAGATGTATCCATTGCGGCAGACGTAGCCAATGGTGTATTGGTTATCACTTCTGCTGCTACTACAGATGATGATGGCGGATCAATCCAAGCTAATGAAATTTTTAGATTACCTAATGTTCAAGGTGAAATGGTTTACTTTGAAACAAGAGTCTATGTAGATAGCACATCAGGTTCTGGTGTGGGTCAAATGGACGCTTTCTGGGGACTGTGTGAAAACTTTGCAACTAACCCCGAAAATGGATTTTTGTCATCTAACCGTATTGGTTTTCAATTAGATGACGGCAGTGCAAGGCTTCGATTAATTACTGAAAGTGGAGACACGGAGACAGAAACTGTCTTGGCAAGCACACATGATATGACTGACGGTGCTTTCGTCACCCTAGGCTTTACTGCAACCAAAGGCAAGGCTACTAATGGAACTGACGTAGTTGAGTTTTTTGTAGATAAGCAATTGGTGGGAACACATACAACAAATGTCCCTACTGCAAATGTAACTCCAGCTATTATTTCAGTTAGCGGTGATGCTACTGGAACTAAAAGCATGGGTATCGATTACGTGCTCACTGCACAAGATCGGGGCGTTGCTTACAACTTGAGTACATAGCATGGCTACGACAACTCGTAAACGTGCTAGAAATGAAAGCGGGAAGTTTAGAGGGGATGACCCCTCTACTCCCGATATTAACGAAGCTTGGGAGGACACAACCGTGGCTACTAAAAAAGCTCCAGCTAAGAAAGCCGCAGCTAAGAAAGCACCTGCTAAAAAAGCTGCTGCTCCAAAGGCAAAAGCCGGATTACCACATCCGGGCAGTGCTGCATACAAAGCCATGATTTTGCGTGGCGAAATTAAGGAGTAACTTATGGCGGGATCAGATGTTTTTTCTACCCATGTCTTGTCGTCCGATATTGCCGCTGCCGACCCCAATGGCGTTTGTACGGCGCAAACTACTGGTGGCGCAGCTAACTTAACCCTAGACGGCGCTCTTACGGACGGAGGTGTGGCAACGCTAGTTCCGGCGCGAAACGCAACAATAACTTCTGCCGGTTCTGCGGAAACGGGTAAAACTTTTACTTTCACTGGCACAGATGCCAACGGAAACGCTGTAACAGAGGCTATTAGTGGTCCGGGTTCGTCAGCGACAGTTAGCACGACAAATGTATTTAAAACGATTACTCAGATTGCCGTGGACGGGGCGTTAACAGGTAATGTAACGGTTGGCAGTGGAACTACTGTTTCTGAAACGATTTTTGCAGGAAGGGCGCGTATTAGGGGAATTTATTTTGTAAATACCAATAACGCGGGTCCGTTGGCATTTAAAAGTGGAAACAATGGCGATACCGTAATGACTTTACAAACTACGGGTACTCAAAATACGGCGGATTATCCAGATATACCCGATGAGGGAATTTTGTGTGCCAACGGAGTTTTTGTTAATTTCTTGGCCGCTGATGTTGCCGCTTTTACGGTGTTTTATAACTAATGGCTACTACAAAGAATGTGGAGCGATTGCCAAGTGGGCGTTTGAAGTATAGAGGCGAAACTTTTGCGGGATACAACAAGCCTAAGAGAAGCGTAAAGGGCGCTAAAAAGTCGGTTGTTTTGGCAAAAAAAGGAACTGAAGTTAAGCTAGTTCGATTTGGTGATGCCAACATGACTATTAAAAAAAGTCAGCCCGGACGCCGCAAAAATTTTAGGGCTAGGCATAATTGTGACACTGCAAAAGACAAATTTACGGCTAGATACTGGTCTTGTAAAGCATGGTAATGACAATTGAAGAAACAATAGAAACAGAAATAAGACAGTGGTCTAAAGATTTCTTGGAAGTTGTTAACCCAGAATTCAACAATATGCCCGCATGTCCTTTTGCTGCAAAGTCGTGGTCGGAAGAACGAGTAGGTTTTTCATATAAAAATTCGTCTTCATATCAAGGCTTAACAACTATAGTCAGTACATGGGACGATAAATATGATTTAGTTGTTTTAGTAGATTTAGATTACACAAAAAATCACGATTCTTATTATGCTTTTTTAGATGGAATGAATGAAGCAATCGCACAAGGTGTTTTTATTGAAAAAGACATATGGCTTATGGCTTTTCATCCAGACGATGAACCTAACCCTTTGTTTAATAATGAAAAAACCAAAGAAGTCAACTTAGATTACGATTTAAATTTAGATTACGCTATGGTTTTTGTGCAACGCTTATCTAAATTGTGTGAGTCAGCAAAAAAATTAGAAAAAGCTGGTTACTATGCAGAGTACGAAAAACAACACGGTTTAGGTGAAATGTTAGAAGTAAGAGAAAATTACTATCGGAGGCTTAAAAATGGCACGTAAAAAACAAGGTTACAACGCACGTTTAGACGAGTCCCTTGGGGCAAGAAATACGGGCAAAAAAACTCAAAGCTTAAAATCCCGTCGAGATGAAAGTAAAGGGACAGAAAAAGCTATGGGCAGACGGGCTTATGCCGCAGTTTCGACTATGGATAAAGGACGTAAAACTTCTGCTCGAAAGAAAAACGGAGGCAGCGTATCTAGTTCTGATAAGACGCCCCAACATAAACGTATTGCTATGGGACAAAAAGTACCGCAAGGAACTAAAACTGTTAAAGCCGCCAAAGGTGGAGCGATTAAAAAAATAAAAGCGTCTAAGAAACCAGTAAGAATGCGTGGTGGAGGTGCTGTTAAGAAGGTAAAAGCTTCTAAAGGGCCTCGTAAGATGATGGGCGGGGGAGCTGTTAAGAAGGTGAAAGCTTCCAAGGGACCTCGTAAGATGATGGGCGGGGGAGCTGTTAAGAAAGTTAAAGCTTCTAAAGCGCCTCGTAAAATGATGGGCGGAGGAGCGGTTAAGAAGGTAAAGGCAACACGACGGCCAACTAGAATGCGCGGTGGTGGTATGGCCTCTCGTAGAAGGTAAGACCTATGACAACCTCGTCCTCTACTGATTTTGAGCTTGACGTAGCCGATTACGTTGAAGAAGCGTTCGAACGATGCGGGCGTGCTGTTCGCACTGGGTATGATCTCAAAACAGCAAAAAGATCTTTAAATCTTTTACTAGCTGAATGGGCGAATCGTGGACTAAATCAGTGGACTATCAAAGAAACTACAATAGATTTAGCCGCTAATATCCGGGTTTACCCCGGAGGCACTTTAAACATGTCTGTAGCGGCTACTGCCAATTTTTCTATTGGGGAAACTTTGACAGGGGGAACGAGCGGAGCTACGTGTCAAATTACGAGTATCCCTAGTGGGACGAGTTTTGCTATTACTCTTCCTACGGGGACTTTTTCTAACGGAGAAAATATAACCGGAGGAACCACCGGCACAATTACTACCTTGTCCTCGGCAATAGATTTTAATGATGTGCGTAGCACCATTGATTTTCTAAGTGCTGTAATTCGTAGGGACAACACTGACTTTTCTATTCCGAGAGTAAGTCGAGATGATTACTTAACCATACCAAATAAAACAACTACGGGGCGTGTTGATCAATTTTTTCTCAATCGACTGATAACACCGCAGCTCGAACTATGGCCTACACCGAACAACAACACGGATAAAATTGTTTTTAACAGGCTCACGCGCATACAAGACGCAGATACTTTTACCAACACAATGGAAGTGCCTTTTCGATTCTACCCTTGTTTGGCAGCAGGATTGGCTTATTATTTATCTTTAAAGATAGCTCCTGATCGCACGACAATGCTCAAAACTTTGTACGAAGAAGAGTTTATTGTTGCTGCGACGGAAGACAGAGACAGAGCTTCGTTTACTATTCAGCCTTCTATTGCTTATGCGAGGCCAATTTAATGGCTAAGTTTGCCACCGGCAAATATGCATTAGGCGTTTCGGACCGTTCGGGCTTCGTTTATAAATTAAACGACATGCGGTTGGAGTGGACGGGTGCTTTGGTGGGTCCTGATGAGTGGGAGAAAAAACAACCACAGTTAGACCCTAGAAAGCATATTACCGATCCCCAAGCATTAAAAAACCCAAGACCTAATACTCCGATGGTTCTGTCAATTTATGTAGCAGTTCCTTTACCTGAAGACCCCAACTTGCGTCCCGTTACAGGCTTTGGTCAAGTAGGACAAGTAACGGTCAGCACCGATGCCTTGCCAGACGTAACAGTTAATCTTACGGGGGTAGCTGCCACTTCGGCAGTTGGAGATGTAACCGCAAATGCACCCGATGTAAGCACAACAGTCACAGGAGTAGCTGCCACTTCCGCTGTAGGTTCTGTTAGCACTTTATCGGATACTTTTGCAATTACTGTTGCTAATCCGGGTGTAGGTAATAGGTATTATGTCGATGGTGTGCAGCAGGGAACGGTTACTCTAAAAGCAGGAAATACTTATCGATTTGATCAATCTGATTCTTCGAATTTAAATCATCCCTTGCGCTTGTCTACTACTTCAAATGGCACTCATTCTGGAGGCACAGAATATACCACTGGAGTAGTAACAAATGGAGTGCCCGGTTCATCAGGAGCTTATACGGAAATTACTGTAGCGGATGATGCGCCTACCTTGTACTACTATTGTCAAAATCATTCTAATATGGGCGGAACCGTCAACGTATATACTGAATTTATTGTAACGGTGGCTACGGGCACGAATTCTTATGGTACAGGTAATAAATATTATATAGGAGGCGTTGTAAGCCCCACGGTTTCGTTAGTAGAAGAATCCACTTACAGGTTTGATCAATCGGATAGTACTAATCTTAATCATCCTTTGAGATTCTCTACTACGCCAAATGGAACATGGGGCGGGGGTGTAGAATATACTACCGGTGTAACCACTACAGGTGTTCCGGGTAATGCAGGAGCTTACACGCAAATAACTGTTGCTAGTGGAGCACCTACTTTACATTATTATTGTACTAATCACAGTGGAATGGGAGGTCAGGCAAATACGCCGTAAGCTTATGAAACGTAGAGTAAATTTAGGAGCAGGTTGTCCTTTGCGTATGAACAAAGGAGGCGAAGCCAAAAAATCAAGAGTAAATGAAGCCGGAAACTACACTAAACCGGGTATGCGTAAGCGATTGTTCAATTCAATTAAGGCCGGAAGCAAGGGAGGTAATCCGGGTCAATGGTCGGCACGAAAAGCGCAAATGTTGGCCTCGCAATACAAGAAAAAAGGCGGAGGGTATAAAAACTAATGGTTGAGTTTACTGACGCAGCGAAACGAAAAATGATAAGAGAGCTACGCAAAGCTTCTAAATTACACGCGGGGCAAGCGGATAAATTAGAAAAATCGTTGCCTAAAAAAAGAGGTAAGAAAAAACGTGGCTCTTAAAAAATCACAAAAATCATTGAAGAATTGGACGAAACAAAAATGGCGTACAAAATCGGGTAAGCCTAGCGCAAAAACGGGAGAAAGATATTTGCCCACTAGTGCTATTAAATCGCTTAGTGCAAAAGAATATGCAGCAACAACTAGGAAAAAAAGAAAAGACACAAAGGCGGGTAAACAATTTTCGTCACAACCTAAAAAAATAGCAAAGAAAACGAGAAGACATAGATAATGGCGTTTACATACGATCAGTTAAAAACAGCGATTCAAGATTATACCCAAAATACAGAAACGTCTTTTGTGACTAACCTGCCTGTTTTTATTCGTTCGGCAGAGGAGCGGATTTTAAAAACGGTCCAACTGAGTTTGTTTAGAAAAAATGCTACTGGCAATATGACAGTCAGTGACGAGTTTTTAATACAGCCTACGGATTTTCTTGCTCCTTTTTCACTATCTTTTACTGACTCAAATAATGACAAAAAGTTTTTAGATTTTAAAAGCGTAAACTTTATACAAGAATTTAACCCTGATCGCACCGTCACGGGAGAACCTAGATACTACGCAAACTTTGATGTGAGTTCTTTTATCATAGGACCGACGCCAAACAGCAGTTATGATGTCGAATTACATTACTATTATCGGCCGACTAGTCTAACTGCGGGGGCGGGTAGCGGTGAAACATGGCTAAGTCAAAATGCAGAACTGACCTTGTTATATGGGTGTTTAATAGAAGCTTACGTTTATATGAAAGGTGATCCGGGTCTAATGCAAGAATATGAGCAGCGTTATGCAGAATCGTTAGTTGCACTGAAACAGTACGGTGAAGCTAAAGAGGTAACGGATGAATATCGTACTGGCATGGTAATACGAGAAAAGACATGATTACAAACGGTTTAAAAATGGCAGATGATTTTAAGGTAGAGGTGCATACCACTACAAACAGAGGATTTACGCCGGAAGAAATTGCTAAAAGGTGTGTAGACAGAATTGTAGCCATATCAGATCAAGCCAACCCTGTTTTGCAACAACAAGCTCATGCTTTTAAAGACAACATAGAAAAAGTTATTGTTCTATATATAAAAGATGCAGTACAAAGTGATCGCACGACAATTTATAATGCTTTAATGGATGCTGGACAACCTAAACTAGCCGAACACATTAGGAGACTTTGATATGGCTTTTACTGGAAATTATATGTGTACTTCTTTTAAGAAAGAATTATTACAAGGTGTACACAACTTATCTCTATCTGGAGGTAATACTTTTAAAATGGCTCTTTATACAGACGCCGCTACCTTGGACGCAAGCACAACTGCCTATACCTCGTCAAACGAAGTGTCAGGGACGGGTTACAGTGCTCCGGGTCAAAATTTAACGAACGTAGACCCTTTGACTAGCGGCACAACCGCTTATGCAGAGTTTGGTGATGAAACTTGGTCATCCTCTACGATTACGGCACGGGGCGCTTTGATTTATAATGATTCTGCTTCAGGCGATCCTTCAGTTGTAGTTTTAGATTTTGGATCAAACAAATCGTCAAGCGCAGGTGATTTTGCAGTTGTAATGCCTACGTTTAACTCAAGTTCGGCGCTTATTAGGATTGCCTAGTGGCTACGGACGTAACCATCCGTTTAGAGGGATGGGGTGTTTCCAGTTGGGGTTCTTCGACCTATGGCTGGGGGCAAACCTCCGCAGGAGTAGAGGCTACCGGAGGTGTTGGTCAGGTTACACTTGCAGGTGATTCTAGTGTAACTTTGACAGGAGTAGAGGCTACCACCGCCGTTGGTTCGGTGTTGGTCAACGTGATTTTTCACGTTACTGTCAATTTGACAGGTGTGGCCGCTACTACCAGTGTGGGAACGGCAGTAGGAAGTATACCAGTAACCATTCCTTTAGATGGTTGGGGTATTGGTGATTGGGGTGATGCCGGTTGGGGTTACTCTAATGCCGGATCAGAGGCTATTGGAGGTGTTGGTCAAGTTGTTGCCCAAGCCCAAGGCACTGCTAACCCTGATGGGGTCGAAGCCACAACGTCTGTAGGGTCCGTTACGACTACAGGTACAGCTAATGTAACGCTAACCGGAGTGCAAGCCACCGCTTATGTAAACGCTGTAACGCCGAGTATACCGGTGATTTTTGGCGTGACAGGCGTGTCAGCTACCGGAGAAGTTGGTACAGTAACGCAGAGTACAAGTATTACAGTAAATTTGACGGGAGTACAGGCAACGGGACACGTGGGCGGTACTTCAATGTGGATTGAAATTCAGCCGTCACAAACACCTAATTGGGTTCCAATGGCAGCATAACGAGGATTTAAAATGGCAACTTATGTTAATAATTTGAGATTAAAAGAGATTGCCACAGGCGATGAAAGTGGCACTTGGGGTACGTCAACCAACACCAACCTTGAACTAATTGGTCAGGGCCTTGGTTATGGTACAAAACAAATGTCTGCGGATAGTAACGAGACTTTTACTATGGCGGATGGGGCTGCGGATTCAACCCGTGCCTTTTATCTTAAAATCACATCAGCGGTAAGTTTAACCACTACTCGCACGGTGACATTAGCACCTAATACGGTTTCTAAAATGTGGATTGTTGAGAACGCGACAAGCGGTGCTCAGTCAATTAACATCAAGCAAGGCTCTGGTAACGAAGTTACGATTGCCACGGGTAAAGCGGTAATTTTGTATACCGACGGCGCAGGAGCTACTGGCGCTGTAAACGACGCTTTACAGTATGTAGACGTTGGCGATGGCACGGTAACTTCAGTGGGCGGCACAGGAACGGTAAACGGTTTGACGCTTACTGGCACGGTAACTTCTTCAGGCAGCTTAACGCTTGGTGGCACATTATCCAACGTGGATTTAGCCGCAGCAGTCACAGGCACGTTGCCAGTGGCAAATGGCGGCACAGGAGCGACGACACTTACTTCTAATGCCGTTTTAATAGGAAGCGGAACATCTGCAATATCTAGTGTTAGTCCGGGTACTTCAGGCAATGTTTTAGTAAGTAACGGGTCGGCTTGGTCTTCTGCCGCGCCGACCGGTCAACCAGACCCTACTTTGACCGGCGTCAATTTAGCCGCTACAGCAGGGCAGTTTATCGTAGCTACAGCAGGTAGCATTACGATTACTTTACCTGCCGGACCTTCGGCGGGTGACTTTGTTATCGTGAAGGATGGGACCGGAGCTGCTGCCACTACAAGCTTTTCAGTAGCACGTAACGGTAGCAACATTGCCAGTTCTGCTACTGACCTGACGTTTGACAAGAACTTCGCTGAAATAACAATGACCTACATCGATGGAACCATTGGTTGGAGCGTATAAATGACGAATTTAGCCGATCTGCTGCCAGCAGGTGGCGGTCAAAACAACACCGAGTTTGTAGCTGACGGTAATATTAGCGCGGGTGCGCCCGTTATTCTTACAAGTGATGGTAAAGCTGCGCCTATAAGTTCTGCTTCAGGAGTAGTAGGAGCAGCAGCGACTTTTGAAAGTGCTACAACGCAAGAAACTGCCGCTGTATACGACTCTAACAGTAACAAAGTAGTGGTTGTTTATCGTGATGATGGTAATTCCTATTATGCCACATCGGTAGTTGGAACTATTACGGGCGGTAGCACAAATACAGTAAGTTGGGGTACTCCCGTAGTTTTTGCGTCCTATGGGTGTAACGCTTTTGCTCCTGTGTTTCAGTCTCACGATAATCAGATTGTATGCGGTTTTCAAGCGTGGGGTGGCGGGTATGCAAGTAGAATTCAGGTAATAGCAGGTGAGGTAAACGGTACTTCAATGGATTGGTATTCTTCAGGAGCTTACGATCCTGATGGCTCAAGTGGTGTAGATTATGTTTCAGCGGCTTATGACTCTAACGCACAAAAAACAGTATTAGTGTGGGTAAAGTCCAGTGCAACCACGGAATCTTGCGTTGTATCAGTAAGTGGTACAGGCTCAAGTGCCAATGCAACTACTGGTAGTGTGGCGCAAGTCAATGGTGGGGGCGATGCTAGAAGTACAAGTTGTTGTTTTGATTCTAACTCTAACAAAATGGTGGTTCTTTTTAACAAAGTACACGACTCTTATAAAGGTTTTGGTCGTGTAGGTACAGTTTCTGGAACCAGTATTAGCTACGGTACAGAAGCTCAATTCATGTCTGGTAAGCAACCTCTTAACATCGGTTCAGCCTTTGATACTTCTGTTAATAAAGTTGTTATTACGGGTGCGGATAACGCCAACAATTCGCAAGGAGATTGTTGTCTTGGAACAGTCAGTAGTACGGATATTACCTATTCAACCCCAGTGGTGTTTTCTACAGGTAATGGGAGTGGTGTAGGTAATTTAGCTCGTTCTCAAATGCCCACCATATACAACCCTGATACTAACAAAACTTTTGTAGCTTATTTCAATATTGGTGATAACTACGCAGGTGAATACGTTGAAGGCACTGTCTCAGGCTCAACTATTAGTTTTGGTTCAGCTACTACTTTTGAAGCAGGAGTCAGCGGGCAAATCGGAGCAAACTACATTGGCGGGGCTTATGATACTAACGTAGATCGTTTTCTTGTTTCGTTTGTCCCATACGCAACTGGCCCGTACTATGGGCAGGGTCGTGTTATTCAAGTCGGCACAAGCACCCTCACCTCAACCAACCTCTTAGGCATTGCTGCGGGAGCCATAAGCGACACAGCGACAGGCACGATCAATACTTGGGGTTCTAGGAACGAGGTGCAAACAGGTTTGACAATAGGTTCTGATTATTACGTTCAGACAAATGGCAACATTCAATCGCCAACCGCGTTGCCTACTTATGATCTTGGTACAGCCGCTCTAGTTAGCAGTTTTTCAGTTGCAAGTCAGGATACTGCACCTAACGACTTTGCTTTTAATACAGATGGCACAAAGATGTATGTTGTTGGTTATACAAACGATGCTGTTTATCAGTACAGTTTATCTACGGCGTTTACAATTTCTACTGCGTCTTATGATTCAGTTTCCTTTAGCATTGCATCACAATCGAGTTTACCAACGGGGCTGACTTTTAATAATGATGGCACAAAGATGTATGTTGTATGCAAAACCAACGATGCTGTGTATCAATACTCGTTGTCGAGTGGTTTTGATTTATCTACTGCTTCTTATGACTCAGTAAGTTTGGATGTATCTCCTCAAGACAATCTACCTAATAGTATACGGTTCAATGCAAATGGCACAAAAATGTATATTGTAGGGGCGCAGTATGAATACATTTTTCAATATGGGTTGTCTTCTGCTTTTGATTTATCTACTGCTTCTTATGACTCTGTTTACTATGATTTTAATGCTCAAGGGACAGACGGGACAGGTTTAGCGTTTAGTCCTGATGGTACAAGAATGTTTATTGTGTGCGATTCTAATAACACTGCTTTTCAATATTCTTTAAGTTCAGGCTATGACCTTTCAACTGTTTCCTATGATTCTAAAAGTTTAACGCCCAGTGATACTAACCCGTCAGATATTAGATTTAGCGCAGATGGCACTAAAATTTTTATTATTGGAAGAAGTGAAGATAAAGTTTTTCAATACACAACAGCGGACGTAAGTTCGACTTACCTTATCGGCAAAGCAATCACAGCCACACAAATTAATATCAAGGATTACACAGGATGACGAATCTAAGCGATCTTTTTCCTGCGGGTGCAGGTAAGCAAGTCAGTTTCACCGCCAGTGGTAACGTCACCAGCTCTGGTAAGCCTGTCATATTGAATAG